>MDTC01217198.1_pt1 | contig 39111 bp, 20 predicted proteins | sample 811181 | NCBI WGS metagenome assembly MDTC01 (sample SAMN05326644, study PRJNA326480) | marine metagenome | isolation source: seawater | place: Pacific Ocean: North | collected 2011
GAAGATCCGAACTTTAGAGATCCGGCGTCTTTGAGAGAGATTCGTGAGTTCAAAGAACACGCGGCGGAGATTTACAGCATAAGGAAACAAGATCACACGAGAGTGTTCGATATGCGTTTGGCGAGATATTACATGTGGGCACAAACGACCCGACACGTCTACATCGCGATCATGTTACCTACTGGTTACAAAGATAAAGAGCTGCACATGGACTTCAGAGGTCAAGTGTTAGTAGTTCAAAGCGAAGACTCGCCTCCAGTGGTGGAAAGACACCTCGCGTTTCAACCATCACGTGAGTTTCCAGTGCAAACCATGCAAACGGACGATAAAAGATTTTTCGTGCTATCAATTCCGAAAAGCAACATGGGCGAAGATGTTAAGCAGTGCTTTGAAGGTGATCCGGACTATGTGCGATGCATGCAACCACCGTATACTTTATACGAATCAAATACTGAAGTCATCATGGAAATTGAACTGCCGTTTTGGATCGACGAGGAAGATGTTCGCGTGGAGATTACGAAACGTACCGTTCGCGTTCGAGTGACGAACCAAATTGATACAATTCGTCATTTCTGGTGGAAAACGGACGGACACGAAGAGTTGCGCGCGAACTGGGAGGCCATCGTTCCCGAAGAGTGCGCGTGGTCTTTAGATGACGAAAGCGTAAATTCGAAAGGCGAAAAATGTCGCATATTGATGATTTGCTTCGCAAAACCTTCGCCGAATCAAGAAGAAAGAGAATACAAGAAGAACATGCGCCAAGATAACAGATTTGCAGCGGCAAAATGGTGCGAGAGTTCGAAAGCCCATGAGTCTGGTGTTCGGTTCTTCATCGAGGACGAAGATGACTTTGATCTCGAGTCATTGCTCATATCGATGGTGTTTATGGAAACCGGATCGAGTTTTGTACCCGCGAAACCCGAATACGCCTATCACGCACCATTCGATACCTCGAAAACAATAAACGACGTAAATCTACTCCCGACAAGAGTAAAAACTTTACTCGATAAGATGTTGGACGGAGCTGAAGCGTTCGAGAAGAACGAGGAAGAAGAAGTTTATCTCAATGAGTAGAAAAATTGGGACATGCCAACATTGAATGTAATTCAACACGCTAATAATGCATACTACTGTGCTACATGTAACTAAAACACTAACAATTGCCTACTAAAACTCTGGAATGTCCCTATCTGAAAGCTCGTCTTCGTCCTGCCAAAAGTTTCCTTCTGCTTCAGAGTCGGATTCCCGCTCTTCGAAAAATCTGTGTCGATCCTTAATCGTGGTGGACGATAAAAATCGTTTATCGTTAGTATTGCCTACCGATGCTTCTTGATCTAATCCAATATACGTATCTGAGATAACAAACATTGTGAGGTCCGCAACATTCATGCTTCGTGGAAAATTATCAATCTGTAAAACTACTTCAAAGGTATCTGCAAACTGAGCACGGCGCATCGCCACGAGCTCACCAGTGTTTCTCTTTTCCCCTAATATGATCCACCAACCTTCGTCTTTCTGTTTTGGGAATCTCGGCGCGTACGCCCTCGGCGCTGTTTTACGACCTGTTTTCTTCCCAGAACGTTTCAACGATACTTTCACGGAAACGTTACGTCGCCCGTTGGTACTGTTGACTTTATCTTCCACTAAAAGGGCTTTCACGTCCAACAGCGGAAGATTCGCACAGACGTTGAAAATCGCCTCACTTTTAGATTTTGAGAGACCTGACTTTGACATTGCCTCAAAAAACGCACTCTTGCGGTAAATAGCCAGAAATACAAGCTGTGGGAGACATGTTATTTTTGAAAAGCGTTCTAATTTGGAAACCTCCTCGTCTCCAATTTTCGGTAAAAGAAGCAAAGAGTTGTCGTTTATGGAGAGCCCTTGAATAATCATTTGTATCAGGTTCATAATCGATATCGCCGTCGACAGCCATCCAGCTTCGCTAACTATTTCCGTCATCGCTTGCAGAATTCTTTGCGATTGGTCAAGAACAGATTTTGTATCCGTGTGGTAATCCGACATCGGCAAAGGAAGCCGTAAAAAGTGCGCCTGAAAGAGTAAAGAAGCCTTGACGTGCGGATCATCGTATGCTCGTCGATCGACTCGATATCCTCCAGCTTTGAGAACATTTATCGCTAAATCCGCGTTTAACTTATCTTCGTTATGACGTACCGGTATTTCATCGTATTCTGCAACGTCACATAAGGTTGTTAAAACATCCTCTAAGGTGTTCGATTTCTTCAAACGTTTGGAGAAAACAGCCATAGTTTTGAAATTTAGGTAATAGAAACTCGCAATTCTGCCGAGCATTAAAGGCTTAATGGAATCGTCCTCGTTGTTAATAGCGAGACATTTTGCACTATCGAGGGTTTCCATGGTGCTCTCAACCATTTCCGATAAGTATGAGTTCACGGTTTCGTGATTCGTATCCTCGAGGTTATAATAGGTTGGATTTTTCATGGCACGACGAAAGAAATATGTCCACGTGAGGTAATCCACGGCGTCTTGCTTCGATTTTATAGCTCCACCTACGACTTCAGCGTTGAAATGATCCTCCAAACACTCGCTAAAGCGCGATTCCACTGGAAAAGGTTCGTACAAGAACTTTTTGTAAAAGTTCTTCTTTGGTTCGTGCACGAGAACGACGCAGCAGCCGCTTTTGTCGAATTGCGGACGCCCAGCTCTCCCCATCATCTGCAACACATCAGTGATTGGAAAGTCTTGGTAACGTTTTGTTTTCCCATCGAAAAATTCAGTTCCTTTTATGACAACCAAATGCGCTGGTAAATTTACACCCCATGCTAGAGTGGACGTCGACACTAGCACCTGAATTTTACACTCTGCAAACAACTGCTCTGCGACGCCTCGATCTTCTGGTGAGAGACCCGCGTGGTGCAAACCTATACCGAATTGCAAAGTATGCTTCAAAGCTGGATCTTGAATATTCGAGATTCTTTGCTCCAATTCTCCACTGTCGCAGTGCACAAAAGCGTTTGGATTCTCGTCCGCAGCTGCATATGCAATCAAATCGAGTGCCGTCAATCTCGTTTGTCTCCTAGAAGAAACAAACACCAAGGCCGGTTTCATAGGTGAGTGTGTTCGAATCGCCGCGTAGGTAGGTTTATTCATCGAAAGCATCCGCGGACAATAGAACTTCCCCGGAAAACCTTGTATATGACATTCTAGCGGTACTGGACGAACAGAAGGACGGAAGTTGAACAGTCCTTTATCGCTTTCGATGCCAAGCCAATCCCCTAAATCTCTTGCGTTTGCCAAAGCAGTCGATAATCCAACGATCCGAATTTTCGATTTCGTTCGCGCGGAAATATAATTCATTCTGGAAACAATAGCTTCCAAAATTGGTCCCCGGTCGGCACCTAAAAGATGGATTTCGTCAATAACGACGAGTTTGACTTTGCTGACATAAGAGCGGGACTGCCAATTCCGGGAAATACCATCCCATTTTTCTGGAGTCGTGACGATGATATCCGCACGTAGTAACGCGCGTAAATCTGGTGTATAATCTCCGGTGAGTTCCACCATCTTCTTATTCACGGTTGGACAAAAGTGTTTCTTCCAATCGTCCACACGTTCGCGAACGAGTGCTTTTAAAGGAGCTATGTAGACAACCTTACTCCCTGGCAGTTCATCTCGAAACATTTTAAGAATCGTAAGTTCTGACGATATCGTCTTCCCCGAACCCGTAGGTGCTCCTAATAGAACGTTGTGGTTCGTATAGTACAACGTATGAAAGGCTTGCGTTTGTATTGCGTTGAAATGCGTAAATTTCTTTTCATAGAGCGACTCGTAAGTCGGATTATTGAGCGCGGATCTCGGAAGTGGGTCCAAGTCAAGTAGTTCTGTATTCGGCGGCGGTTCTGTCGGCAACACAATGTCCTCTAAATCGAGTTCTAAAAACGATTCGCATCCTAACCAGTATAAATGCGTCGCCCTTAGAAAGTACTGGGGCGGTCGTGGATCGAAAATTGGAATGGTAAACGCCAACGTCTGTCTACCTTCTTTGTATTGCTTTTTGCTCAACGTGAAAGTTTCCGTGTGATAAATGTGCTCATTCACGGGATCCTCCACCCAAATCAACCACTGTTGCGTTTGCCCATGAACTTCATCCCTCCATGTAAATTCAGGCAATACAGTCGCAGAAACTCGCAGCACAGAGCGCGTGATTGGCTGAACTACAGCTTCAAGGTTGACATGAGGGAGTTGTTCGACGCAACGTTTCACTTGTGCTCCGACAACGGCGTTCAGTCGCAACAAATCACCAACTTCCTTTGCACTCATATCAATCAAGTAATCGACAGTGGCATCCCGTTCTTCGAGTTTATAGATTGTCTCTGGTTTCAGAGTATTTTCAAACTGACGAAGCGGCGAGTGGTGTGGCCATATTCTCCGATCTACCGCTTTTGAAAGCGTTAACAGAGTTTCCGCCAGCGACGGCCATCCACGCTTAAGCATGAGCTCAAACAAAGCTCGACATATTCTGCTCGCATTTTGAGAAATGTAACTCGAATCTGCAACCAGTGAAAACGATTCCAATCGCTTCCGAGAAACGTATACTTGCAAAAGTAAATTGACCTTGGCGACTTTATCGCTCATGTCCCCTTTAATCTCAATCGGACAGGCGGAGCGACGGTTTCTTCGAAGTGCCTCGAGCTCTGGCATTTCATCTTCTCTCGGTGTGATATTTTCAAACTCGGAGGAGTGCGAGATCACGTGCAAGACCTCTGGCAAGGACATGTGTCGATTCATCATCTCTTCAAACAACTCCATAGAAGCAACTTTGATATAAAAGTGTGAAGCAATGCGCCCAGCTTCGGTCTGATAGAGTTGGCCCGATTGTTCGTCGAAGCGAATCATCTTAGCCTTGTGTAATTTTCGCGCTGCTGTTTTAATCAAGTTTCTCCGATGCTCGATGAGACCGGGGTCCATACGAACTTCATCCCAAGTCAAGCCATATCCGAGTGGATTTTGCTCCATTCGCGTGTGTAAATACGAATAACTCAACCACTGTGCGCCTTCTCGGATATTCGTCACGGTACCAAAAACAATTTCTGCGTTCAAATTGTCTGCCAAACAGTCGATGAATTGCGACTCAATCGGCGTCGAATGCGTCAACATTGCGACATATTTCGTGAGCTTTTTGTGTTCGGTAATAATGACACCTTCGCCACTGGTATCGAAACCCGGTCGACCTGCTCTGCCAAAAATTTGCTGAACATCTAGAACTCCAAGATCCTTAAATCCTCCCGCACTCGCGTCGTAGAGCTGGGTTCCTTTGATGATTACCTGATGGGCGGGTAAGTTGACACCCCACGCTAAGGTTGCTGTACATACTAATACCTTAATCACACCGGCGGCAAACATTTGCTCCACTAACGTCCGATCTTTTCGCAGCATCCCAGCGTTGTGACAGCCAAAACCTTTAAAGAATAAGTCTTTCATCTCTTGGTTTCTCGATCTCGACACTTCTCTGGCAAATATCGATTTCTCCTCGTGCATGTCGTTCTCAAACAACTCAAGTTCGCCTTCTTCTCCCGCTATTTCGGCCAACTGCCGCGCCGTTTTTACCGTGTCCTTTCTTGAGTGCACGAACACCATCGCCTGCTTACCCTTCTGAAGCGCGGCACACGCTTTCTTAAAAGCGATTCGAATAGTTATGTTCTGACGCTTCATTGCGTTTGTCTCCGAAACGCCGATAAAAACTTGCGTGAGTGGAATTGGTCTGTACGATTGGTCAAATACGAACAAACCTTTACCTTCGGTGACGCCTAAAAACTGTGCAACATCTCTTGGATTGGGTAAAGTTGCTGACAAACCAACAATTCGAATCATCGATTGCGTTTGCTCGACTTGACGACGCGTTCGCGCGACTAACGTTTCAATTACTGGTCCTCTCTCATCGTTCAATAAGTGTACTTCATCGATAATAAGAAGCTTAAGAGTGGATGCCACAGAAACTTCGCCACCTTTTCGCGTGATGACGTCCCATTTCTCTGGTGTTGTAACGATAACGTGAGTTTCTTCTAATTCTCTCTTGGAGAGTTGCATATCACCAGTAAGTTCTCGACATACCATACCCAAGTCATTGAGTCGGTTCTGAAACGTCCGCGTGACTTCAGCGGCCAACGCCTTCATCGGAGCGACATAAACAATCTTGAAGATGTCGTGTTCGAGCAAGCAGTTATTCTCTTCGTCAAAGTGTTTAGCGATTTCTTGCATCGCACAAAGCATGGCGATGTTTGTCTTCCCCGCGCCAGTAGGTGCGCACACAAGAACATTCTCGTTCGATGTATACGCACACTCAAAAATTTTGGACTGAATGCGATTGAACGTCTGGATACCTTTGAAAGCAGTTTGAGCCCAACCTGGGAGATATGACACAGATACCTGCAATTCACCGTCTGCTATTCCCTCGTGAATACGCGCAGGTACGTAAATTTCTTCGTACCCTTCCAAGACTTTACGAGTCGTTCCTGGTGGCAGAGCTTTTTTGCCGCGGTCAGTTCCGAGACCTAGTCCGCGCAAACTGTTCAAAATATCATCCACGCTTCCTTTTGCGGCTTCGTTCTTGTTCGGCAATGGTAACGAATCGTCGCAAAAAGCGCCAAAACCAAGTCCAGAATCATTTGTGAACCATTCTAATAAATGCTCTCCGTGACCACCAGCCACACGTCGCCTATTCCTCCGTTCTTCTTTCTTTCGGATTTTCTCCATCGCCACGTCCGTCGTCGATCGAACGGAAACAGCGGATTTGCTTTTCGTATAATCGCTCTGAGCAGATTCTTCTGGATCGAACGCTTCTTTCAAAGCTTGCAAACGTCGTCTGATAGCATCCGCGAGTTGACCTCGTCTTTCGCAAACGTTTGCGACAAGATCAAACCCACCATCACCGAGTAAATCGAACAACTCGGACGCAACTTGGTCGTCGCTGTTCGAGCTATTCAAGCATAATCGACAGATGTTTCCGCAAATATCTGTCCAACCCGCGAATGCATCCGAATTTTGATTGTTTTCTCGGAATATTTCGCATTGTTGTCGAAGCCAAGCGAGAATTGATACGCCTTGAAGGGAAGTTGATGCCTCGCTCTCCTTACCTAATGCATCCAACTCGTGGAATGAAGGGGTTCTCGATCTTTCGAGCTCTACAGACGCAAACGCATTTGCGCTGTCTAAACCACGCGTCATACTCGATAAAATCGTAGACTCTAACCCACTGGAGCTTTGTTCGTGGTGTTGTATACTCCTCTCGAATTCATTCGCTCCGAAAAATCTCGGCGGTACGAAATACATATCTTCACCATAATACAACTCTTTTTTTCTTCCTGCTTCCACCATCGTGCCGTTCGAATCGCCACCAGTACTACTCAAATTCACACCACCTCGTCTTCTCAGCGCATTTGCACTTTTCCAAAAATATTTCCATCTCTGCACGGCTTCACTGCTGCTCAACGCACTGCCCAATTGCGCTTTTACAATCGCGACAGCTTCTCTCTCGTTTTCCCTCATTTTCGCTTGCACTTTCTTCCTCTCCAATTCCGGTGCGTTCGAATATTCTATGGCGTCTTCTAAATCTGTCTCTAATTTCCAATCTATATCACAATATGTTGCTATAGCCGCATACAAATCACCCGGTGCTTCCAAAAGTTCCTCCGGCGAAATCAAGTCGTTCTCCAAACGCAATAACTGCATTGAAGCATCGGCGACTGACTCGAGCGCGAGCCTCGTCTCCTCGTCCACATCGTCCAACGACGACGACATCGACGTTTTCAAAGCTAAATTGGATAACCTCAAAAGTGCCAAATCTCTGTTCTTCCTCGCTTTAATCGCGGTTTGCCGAAACGATGATGTCGTTGTAGCTTTTGTTGTCTCGCTTCGGTTACCCTCTTCTTCTTCTGCCATTTGCTTTGCACGAGCCAGGTAAGCTTCATCTATATCACTCGCGTACCAACACTCGATATCGTCGCTATTATCACCATTTTTGCCGCGATAGTGCGCACGTAAAAATGTGGTCAGTCGCGGTGGTGGACCTCGAGAAGAAGAGTGCGATGTCGATGCCATAGCAGGGGGCTTCTCTCGTCCGCTGAAATCCTAATCTAACAAACACAATCACCTAGTAAAAGCGAAAATGCACGGAACGAAGAAGAGACTTTCATCGTCATCATCATCACCAGCGCTTCGTTTCTTATCGTAATTCTTCCGTTTCTTTCAAATTATATCCTTGAAAGAGAGAGAGAGAAAAGAGCGGAGCCCGTCGTGTGCTTCTTCTTCGCTTCTCTCTCGTCGACTCGTGCGAAGGTGACTTGATGTTTTTGCACTCTTTTTTTGAGGAGGAGAAGGATGGACTCTCTTTTTTTGGCGCACAAAGCTTTACATTTTCCCTCTCGAAACGCTCTGATAACGACAGACATGTCTCGAAGGCACTCCAACGGCGACGAGAGTACGAGGGAGGAGGAAGAGGAGGAGAAACCGAGCGCTTCTTCTTCTTCTTCTTCTTCTTCTTCTGCTCTAGATGGTATGGCGGAAGCCATTCAAAAGGGAGCCCATCTCCCATCTTTAGACGATAGAATAAAGGTCGCTTTAGAGTGTCCGTGCGTGAAACCGTTGCGAGATACGTCGTGCAGAGACGAATTCGATGCGGCGTTGACATGTTTTATGAAAGCGGACGAAGAGACGAGAGCGAGCGATTGCGCGGATAAGTTCGTGGAGTTGCATCAATGCATGGTGAAACACAGCGAGGAGTTTCAAGAGTTTGCCGAGGAATTGGTGAAACACAAAAACGTAGAGGGACCGGCGCAGGTATAAGGAACAAGAGTGGGTTTTAGAAAAAAGGAGAGAGAGGGGAATAGATAGATATAGAATGTGGGGTTGTAGTATAGAAACGTCATTTACAATGAAAGCGTCATCCATTGCGCTGCTTTAGCCGAAACCGTTGCTTTGGCTATTTTCAGTTTAGCCGCTAAAAGCGCGTCAGCAATCGTAAACGTACTTCCGCAGACGTAATCGTTCGCACCTTCCAACGCCTTCTCGACTATCGCCACGACCGCGTCAACGTTGGCGTGATGGAACAATTCAATGAGAGCTTCGCACTTGGCATTGTCCTTTGAGGCAGTTGGCAACAACGCGAGACTGGACGCTTGTGTCGTCTTTGCGAGGTATCTCGCGATGGCTGTAGCCGACGTCAACAAGAAATCACCGTCTTCAACCAAAACCGGACCAACAATGTTTTCTGGGTCCGGAAACAATCCTTTCTCTTCTTCCGTAATGTCCACAGCAATGGATTTTTTCGTCGCCGCAGTTTCTGGAAGCTTTGATAAAATCGATTCCAAAGCCATGGACCCAGCGCAATCACCAGCATTAACGAAAATGCTCAAAGCGTTCGCGGAATCTGCACCTCTCACCCCACCAAACAATGGTGCCGGCGCTGGTGAAATAGCTACCAAGCGCTTCTTCTTGTCTAACTTGCTCACGAACGGAATAAACTCAATGCCGCACATCCATGGGCGCAGTGCAGGAGGCACCACCAACCCGTCTGGCGTTTGCCAGTTCTCCAACAAGCAGCACAATGATCTCTCCGTCGCGGTTAACGTCGAATTCAACAAGTGCACGTACGACTTGGTCTTTTCTGGGCCTTTCTGCGGCGCGCCATAACGGATTTCCAATCGTCTCGATTGGTAATCCGTGCAGTTTGAGCAAGATACCAATTCTCGATGAGTTCTAGACGACGGAAACCACGCTTCTAAATCGTACTTTTTCGCTGCAGCGTCGTTCAATTCCCCAGAAACTATGTTCACGACGTTATATGGAATGTTTAAAGATTGGTAAAACGCCTCTGCGTTTCCAATCAATCTGTCCATTTCATCCCAAGAAGCGTTGCCTTCCGGCGTTACGGCTACAAATTGTTCAACCTTTTCGAATTGATGCACGCGAAAGATACCGAGAGTATCTCTCCCATGACTCCCAACTTCTTTTCTGAAACAGGTGGAATACCCAGACAAACGAATAGGCAAATCCTTCTCGTTCAACCATGACTTTCTTAAATACGAGCAACACGTTTGTTCGCTTGTCGCAATTAAATACTTATCGTCGCCTTCCCCGGTCACTTTGTACAACTGCTCGTCGAAATCCGCTAACTGCGCGCATTCTGCCATTCTGTCTTTTCTCATAAAGAACGGCGTCGCTAACGGAGAATGTCCTCTCGCCGCCAAAAATGACAACGCGTAGTTAATCATTGCTTGATTCAACAATACCCCGGCGCCTTTCAAATAATACCCTCTTCCTCCAGCCACATCCGCGCCCTTGTCCAAATCTGCAATATCCAACATTCCCACTAAATCCACGTGATTCGGTAAATTCTCTTCCATCCTTCTGTCCCCCCACGTTGCGTGTACCGTATTAAACTCCTCGTCGTCGTTCACCGGCACCGAATCATGGACGATATTCCCAATCTTCAACAACAACTCGTTCGTTTCCTGCTCCAACTTCTTCTCCAACTCCACGGTATCTTTCCTCAACTGGTCCACTCGTTTGACTTCTGGCATCAATTTTTCTGCCTCTTCCTTCTCCCCTGATTTCATCTTCAAAGCCACCGCTTTGTTCGCTTTGTTAAAATCGGCATTCAACTTATCGAGATCGAATCGTACCGAGCGCCACTGCGCGTCTTTTTCAATGCATTGGTCGACAATCTCCACGGATTTATACCGGCGTTTTTGCGACTCTTTCACGATATCCTGCGTGTATGTTACCGAGAGAAAGAAAGAGCGTGTGTGTATGTGTGTGCGTAAGAGAAAGAGAATAGATTAAAATCCATCGATGTGTCCGTCGGCGCTTTTTCCTCCACGACGCATCGAAAGAGAGAGAGAGAGAGAGAGGAAACAAATAAACGCGCTCTTTCGCTGCCACCACGAAAATAATACGTACCGGGTCGCCGCCTTTCTCTGGTCTCAGCAAGTTTATGTCGAGCATATTTTGATGGTATCGTCGTGCGTGCGTGTGTGTGCACGCGTGCGACGAGAAATTGTTTTTGTGCGGTGCGATGCGGTTCCAAAAAAAGGGCTCAAAAAATCTTTAGTCTCGTCGTACCCACCGCCCACAAAGGGGCCAAAAAACACACAAAAAAAATTCGTCAAAAAAAAAGAAGACAAGCAACGACGGCCAGCGTGGCGCGCTCGCTCGGTGCGACGACGACAGCGCCCGAGATGTCGAAACCGTCGCGATACTCGAATCGCGTGCTAACTGTGAGTGGTGACGTGTATACCGATCGTTCGATGCAAAAGCCATCCACGCTGGCTGAAAAACCACCGTCGTACGAAGGCCCTTGTCACAGGTGTAACAAACTCGGTCACAAGGCGAAAGATTGTTCGAAACCTCGGATATGCGGGAAGTGCGGACAGAAGGGACACGTGGAGAGAGAATGCATTTATAGCAGTAGTCGCGATGCATCGACAGCATCGAATCAGAAGAAAAAGAAGCTTCAGTTTCGATCGGTGTGTAAACGGTGTGGGCAGAGAGGAGGACACGCGAGTTCCAAATGTCCAAACGTTTCGAGGTGTAAGATATGCACGGAAAACCACGAGACTAGAGATTGTCCGAGGAATTTAGGCGGAAATATGAGCAAAAAAAGGAGAGAAATAGAAGAGCAGATTTCCTTTATCGAGCAGAGAAGACAGGCGGTGATGATGGAAGAAGGTGGAAGAAGAGAAGGTATTGCACGTGACGAAGACGATGAGATACGACGAGCAGCGAGGAAGAAAGTGAAACTTGTTCGCGTGAAGCGAGATGACGATAAGGAGAAGAATGGTGGTGAAGGCGTGAAAAAGAACGTACCTCTGTCGTCGACGTCGGTATTCGAACAGGCGAAAGAAGAAAATCAGTGCATGCCGCTCGTCGATTACGCGTCATCCTCGGATGAATGAAAATATAACACACACACGACTAAGATTTTGTGGGAAATTAGGCAGAGAAAAAGAGTAGCAAATAGCTTTTAAACAGAGGAACGGATGTACCAATATATAGACGCGATGACTACTCTATTACATGTACGTTTTGCTAATACGGATACAGAGGTTTGATGCACTTAATCTGTCCTTTCTCTTGCTCTCTCTCTCTTGACTTCTAATTTACATTTTTCCGTGATCCCTCCCTACCTAAATCTTATATCGCCATCAACTCCCCAAAGGCTCTCATAAACACGACCGAGCCGAAGAAGATGGCCGCCGAACGCACTAATTCCAAGTTCGCTCTTCTCACTTCCGGTGAGGCGTTCGTGAACTCTCTGTCGATGATGTCTTTGACGCCCATTGTTCAATTGTGTGTGTACTCTTTTGTGTCGTGTGGGTAAACGTCGAATAATTCCTTCTCTCCCTTCACTTTTTTTTCAGTCAGAAAGAGAGAGAGAAAGAGAGAGAGAGAGAGTGAGAGGGATAGAAAAGTCACAGTAAACGCGAGCACATTGGAACGAGGGAGGATGAAGACGAGCGAAGAACGCGCTCCTCCTCTCGACGAAAAATCGTTCATTGAAACGCTTTCGACCGATTTCATCTCCCCGACTGAAATCGAGTCGATAAAGAAAACGCAAGTGGACACCGTCGAAATGTTGCAAAAAGCGAGTAAAAAAATGGACGAGTTTACACAAAATTCGAGAGAGAATATGGTCGATACGGAAGAGAAATTAGCCGACGCGGACGAGAGTTTACGAAACATTGCAGAAGATTTGAGATATATCCACCGAGTGTGCAGTCGGGTGAAAAAAGGGTTGAAGGATGGTAGTAAAGTGAAAGAAAGGTGATTTGGGAAAAGAGTTAGTTGTTGGAAAGGAGAGGGATTGTTTTAGATTTAGTTTTAGATATATCTAGATATAGTTTTAGTGGAGAGATGTGCGCGCGACTTTCTTATATACAACGGCATTTCTTCCTTTGAACGGCAAAAACTTTACGTTGATGTCTTTGTCTTTGCGAAGTAAGTAATCGACAAACTCCTTTTGAGTAGTGACGGTCCTGCCTTCGTGGGTAAGTCTCTCTGGAAACATCGAGGGGAAGACGCAGCAAGGAACCACGGCGAAGGACTTGTTCAGTTCGAGAGCGGCATCGACAATGCTTTCAGTCGCCTGGTCGCTGTGGAGACCAACGAGGACATCTGAAGATTCCAGCTTTTGCCGAGTTCTTTCGTTGACGCCCCAAAATTCTTCTCGCACGTGCTCAAACGTCGAACGCACATAATCTTCTTCTTTCGCATCTCCACCCGCCATTTTGATCGTCTCCAATAGAATTGGAGGAATTTTTACCACTTTTTTCGGAAAAGTTTCCAGTTCCTGATTCCTATCGTATTTCGTCTCGTAATACGATCGATAATCCGGAGTATCAACTTCACCATCGCCAAGATTTGTGTACGCCAAAATGCGTTTCTCGTGTTCTTTCAACCTTTCCTCTTCTTCTTCTTTGGAGACGAGCATCCAGTTCTCTAATCGTAACCACTTTTGGACGGAAGATATATTATCATTATCATCTCTATTTTTACTATCGCTATCGCTATCACTGCCATTCTTAACATTATTACTACTATTACTACCACTGCTACTATTTCTTTTATCTACACTTTGCAAAGCTCTTCGACGAGCGTTTTTGATCTTGGCTTGAATCTTCGTCAACGCGACACACCTCGGTTCCCAAAGTATAACTTTCTTCCATTTTTCTACGTTGAGTTCATAGGACAACGTCCCCGAACCTCCAGCAATGTCCACGAAAGTTTCAGCCTCTGGAAAAGTTTCACACAGAAACGTCGCAAAGAGGCGTTCGGCTTCGGCTTTATTCTTCTTGTTCTTCGCATGCGCCTCTTGTTCGCCTTCCAAATACGCCGTCTGGGCGGCATAACTTTTTCCACGGCTGGCAGCTTTCATTCTACTCTGTTGCATCGCTTCCAACAAAGCGTCGTCCGCATAGTGTCTTTTCGTGCAAAACGGGTCGTTGCAATTCGCGCCTCTCAGGAACGTGCGACAGATGGACGGCGATATCAACGCACCGCGAGAAGAACTAGAATCGTCCACTAAAAACTTCCTCGCGTTCACAATCATCGACGCCGGCGCCATTTCCAATAATTCCGGCACATCCTTTGTCTCTATGTACGTGCCTTTCGTCCTTTCTCCTCGTTTCCCAGTCGTATCGTGTTTGTATTCGATCCCTCGAAAGCGCACGGTCGCGCCTACGCGTATGCGTTTAGTCACGTTCGGTTTTTGCACTTTTAAATAATATAATCGTTGTCCTTCCTCGTCTTTACTCGCGGAGACGACGTCGAGAAACGTCAGACGTTTCCCGAGCGTCGCTCTTCTCGTCACCACGCCTTCGTTCGTTACGATTTCACCAGCAGCGCAGACGAACGCCACCTTCTTCCGTCGATAAAACCAACGGTTTCCACGAGATTCTAAGTCGTTTCCATCCGCGAAAAAACGCCTCCTCTTCCTCCTCATCGCGTCCCTCACCGGTGCGACGGCGGGCGGGAGGCTCGCCGCTTGGCCGAACATGACGACGACGACGACGACGATACGACGACGGAAGAAAGAGGAGGTCGCACGAGACGACGACGTCTTTGGCGATGATGGTAAATTTGTCGAGCGATTTTTTGGAAAACTGAAAAAAAAAATAAAGAAAAAATGCCAGCAGTGAGTGGCCTTCTTTTTGCCTTTCGCTTCTTTTTGGCGGCTGAGACCAGGTCAAGGGTCCAGGACGAGGAGAGCTCTCTCCAAAACAAAAAACGAAAAGGAAAATCCGTTATACTTTTAAAAGGAATCCTCCGTCGTCTCGCTCGAGCACGGCCGCGAAGAAAGCGCTCGATCCACCACATGGTGCGCACGCTCTCTCCTTTTCCCTCTCCTTCTCTCTTACCCTAACTCTTACTCTCCGATTCTATCGAACGCACAGGCCAGGAAAGGAATCCATCCGCTTCTTCATAGAATTCAATACGTAGGCACGAACGGACAAACCTATCAGTTGTGGTCCACCGTCAAACAACACCAAGACCGTTTTTTCTTGTCGCAAGACCAATACACGCATCCAGCTTGGACTGGGATTCCGCCGAAAATCGCGGCGACGGGTCAAGCGGCAAAGTTTAAGAGAAGAGGCTTTGATTTTTTGAGTGGATTGAAAGGCAAAGCGACGAAGCAGCAGCAGCAGCAGCAGCAACAAGAACACGCCGCGAAGAAATAAATAGAAAGTCATCATGTCAGGAAGTTTGCCTCATGTGCAGACTTCGTTGTCATCGGCAGGTTGGAATTCTCGAATTTCAAAGAATAGCACGAATAGCAATAACAACAGAAAGTCAACATCTGCAAGGAGGACAAAAAAGTGTACTTTTCATGTTTTCGCGAGTGGGGGTGATGGCGATACTAAACCGGACCCAAACGAGTGGATGCAAAATGCGAGAAAAGATACCGAACGTCGAGCGATGCAATTTCGCAGGGCGAGAGAAGCCACTAGTGGGGCGAAGCAAAAACGCGAACCGCGAAGATATTCTCGAGCCGGTCGTGATTTGGATAAGATTAGAACGGCAATTTCTCGCGGATGGGTCCTCGATGAGGAGACGGGCGAGTATGTAAAACCAGAATCCTCCATTGGTGACTTTGAAACCTCTTCTTCTGAGGAAGGTATTGATGCACCTGGCGTCTGGGAACCCAATATGGTTTCCTCGAAAGACTGGAAGGATCAGTGGACGATGACGCATGACGAATGGAAGGTGATTCAAGCGGAAGCGAAACAAGCCATCTTTCCGCAAGATTGTTTGAAAGTTTTTGAAAACGGCGGTTTACGTCGTGTTTCTCCCAACATTGCCGGTAAAATGCTTCAAATTTTAGGAAGAAAAGTTCAAAGCGTCAAAATGGATCGGTTTGAACGTGCGGGGATTCGACGAGACCCACGATTTGCGCACTTGGTTGGTTTAACCGTCGCCGCAGCACGTCAAAATTCAGAAGAATTCGAGACTTCAGCCGTGTGCCAAGCAATTTGGGGTCTTGGTGTCATCTCCGGCGAAGCTGGAAATGCGGCCGAAATGGAAGTGCTGTCGAACCGAGCGGCGCGTACAGTGAAGGAGATGAAACCAAAAGACGTCACGAATACTGCGTGGGCATTAGCGTCGTGCCGACACGCCAATGCAGGTTTATTTTCCGCCTTCAACGAATACGCCGAGGAAGGCGGATTGAAAGGATTTGATTCGTTTAAAATCACAACGTTGTGCTGGGCCACGGCTCACTTACAAATGGACGGCAAAGGAATCGTAAAGGGGGTCGCAAAATGGGCTTCAAATGTCCCCGGATCGAACAATGGGGAAGATGGGACTCTACAAACCATTAACAAATTAAAAGGTGCGCAGCTTTGCACATTGAGTTGGTCGCTCGCGACCATGTGCGATGACGTAGGATTGAACTCAGTCATTTTGAAAACTATTTGGAGTCATGTATGCTCTCAAGAGGGTGTCAGAAAGTTCATGCAAAACGAAAGTATTCGAGGACGAGACTTGAATCAATTGTACCAAACGGCTGTGGCGATTTCATCGTCCAATACGAATAAAAACGCGAATTTCCCCGATGCTTTGATGGAAAAGTGCACCAACGCGTGGGCCGAACAACGTCGTCCGCCGGTTATTTCTTGGTTTCAACGTGATGTTTCGGCTATTCTCTCGTATATGGGTGAAAAATACGAGGAAGAGGCGATCGTTGCGGGTTATCGCGTGGACATTTTGCTCGAGTCCATCGGTGTTGTTCTTGAAGTCGATGGACCTTCGCATTTCGCACGCAACGTGAAAGGCCACGCGCTCGGTCAAACGAATTTGAAGCGTAACTTATTGAAAGCGGCAGGATATAAAGTCTTCCCTATTGCAGTTACAGATTGGGATTTGCTTTTCAACGTTGAAGATAAATCTGATTACGTCCGAGCTGGATTAGACGCGCTCGCGAATGGAGAAGACATTCCAGAGATTGTGCCGAGCAAAGATTTCTCCTCGGCGCAAAGGGACAATAATAACGAAGACAATAGGGGCGGATCTGCCTGGAATAGACGTCAAATGAGCACAATGTAGATATTATTATTAATTTTCGTTGCTATTGCAATTAAACCTTGCGTATTTTCTTTTGTTATTATTTATCGTCGTTTTCATTCCTCTCGCTGATACTTGCTGGCGAATCCGGCGCATGTGTAGGTTGATTCTTTGAAAGAGATCGTAAGGACGGAAGCGGAAGCACTCTAAACGATGACCCGATTTCTCGCAAGTGAAACTTATTCCAGTCGATCCATTTTCTTTGCTTCAACTCAGGCTCGATATTCTCGAAAGTTGCCGTCACAGCTTCTAAATCTGGATAACTCACTCTCAAACACGTCAACAGTCTCTCCGGCAACTCTTTTTCATTTTCTCCTTGGACAACCACTCCAATATCTAAAATCAAATACTTAAAGTACGCGTGACACGTCCTCAGTGAATTTGTTGCCAACGGTTTAAACGCGTGCCCATCAATATCCACTTCAAAACACCCCTCTCTTTTGGTAAAAATTCCAGTTCTATCTGTCATGAACGGTTTCCCGTTCCCTTTCGAAAGTGCCATTCGTACCGGCCACGGCAACTCGTGCTGCCCTCCTTTCACCATAACCACCACTTTGGTTTTCTGTCTCGCCACGCAATGATGCGGGAATGCATCGAACCCGTCCTTTCCATCCGCACCTTCGATGTATCTCAACAATAAACTCAACTCTGGAGGTAAATTCTTCCAATCTTTAGTATTCTCAAATGCCTCTCTCGCCCAATCCGATATCGTGCACACCATTGCCACTTGATGCCCTTGCCCATCTGGAGGTACTTTCGCCAATTTACTAAAAATCCCACCTTCGGGAGGATAATCTGGTATCATCACGTTCACAATCAATACTGACGGTACTCTCTCTCTAATTAATGTTCCAATCTTCTTACCGAATATCTTATCGTGTACGTCCATCACTTTCTTCTCCGAGCGAAATACCAATAGTTGTTGCACCTCGTACGCAGACGATTGACTGCTAAACTTCTTCCGATCCCTTTTATAATGTTTCCCTCGAAGTGAAAACGTATGCGAATTCCCAGGGTTCCCAGACCACGTCGATGGCTTGCCAACCAACGGTTCGTTCACTGGCGTGTCATATCGCGGTATCGAAGAGCCTTTCATGGAAGTATCGCCTTGTAAGTTACCTAAAATCGGGTGCAAATGGTGCGCGTACGGTTGAAAGGATTCGTTTTTATCCTGGACGGCGTATTCTGGAGCGGAAATCCCATCATCTGCGTCGTGGAAAGCGTCGATGCCGGTGTCTAACGACCTTCGTTCTTGTTGTTTACTGAAGGAAGTTTTCTTCTTCACGAGAGAAGACCCCCTTTTTATTTGGTCGTTGGTCTCGTGAGAATCTACGCAACCGGTTTTATCTTTACCTCCACCGAAGCACCCGCAGGCCATTTTATTATATATTCCGCGCTTTCTCTTTATTATATTAAGTCGTATTACTTCGATTCACGCTCTTTGAGAATATTACGTGCCGCGTGAGAGGGAAGATATTCTCCGATATTCTCTGATATAAAATTTTGTGAGGTTCCTCCCTCCACCCTCCCTTCTTTTTGAAAACTCGTGGAAGACTTGGACCAAAGGGAATATACTCGTTCGCGTATTATTACATTATTAGAAGCTATCAGAGCAGTAGTATCGCATATATTAGTCAAATATAACAGATCGGAAAAAAACTACCGTATCACATTTCTGCAAGCAAGAAACGTTCTTCAACTTTGTCACATGATGGTATCTTCCTCGTGGGCAAGTTCATAACCAGCCGGTACGCTTGGAGCGACTTCTTCGATGGAAGACGAGGTGAGGTAAAGAACAGCTGGACCCTGGCGAATGAAACCGTGATCTTCTGCAGCTTCTAACTCGCCTGGTTTTAACACCGGCCCACTAGCTTGACCGTTGAGTTGAGCCTTCCAAAGCGTTCCGAGGGATTCGAGTTCGTCTCGGCGGATTTTTTCTCTCTTGTTCACGCGCTCACAGAGTAAACGCAAAGTTTCCAAGCCAACTCTCGCACGTTTGAGCAAGGTGATTTCCTCTGCCGTCGGGGGTCGTCGCTTGACGCTAGATTTGACGTAAGACGAACTCGCGGCAACTCCCTTTATCTTACTCGGCTTGACGTTTCGGCCGGCGTCGCGTTTGGCTTGAGTCGAATGATTCTTGCAATAGTGCCCAACTGGTGTCCCTTCGGTTTGTGGACCGTACTCGATGTAGTAATTTGCACGTCTCGCGCAGAGCGGGTGAAAGTACATGCGACAGCCTTCTTTCGAACATTGGACTTTTGCACCTTCTTTACTGCCGCACACCGCGCACTTAGCTTCAAGTAATCGAGAAGGGATGGACTCTTCGCCGCGAATAGCTTCCGGCTCGTTGGAAAATAAATCGCAGGAAATACCCGGCATCCACTTTGCACAGACGACGTGCGCCCACCTCAGCTTGTGCGGACGCATGTTCGCTGGAGAATCCAGTTTTGGTGTTTGATTCACCAACGCTTTCGCATCGTCTTTAACCGCGGATGGCTTTTGCGTAGAGGGCGAAACCATTTTTTCCTCGACTATATTCATCGGCGTGTCTTGTTGTTTCTCCTTTTCAGGCTCGGCATCTTTCATGACGACATCTTTAGCATCGGTATTTTCCATTTTAACCTCCACATTTCCCGGCGTGGTTGAAGTAGTACCCGGAGGAGAGGCTGAATTCGGAGCACATGGCATGCATTTCTTCATCTCTGAAAGTGGACTTGAAAGTTTCGCCGGAACTATCGCGCGCATAGCTCCACGCATAACCGGGCACAATTCGCACTTCACTCTTGGATCGTACATTACACCATCTCCGGCTTCGCGCATATATCTCGGAGGTCTCGTTTTCGGTGCGTTCGTTTCTCTTTCGCGGTCTTCGACAATTTGACATGGCCAGCATAACCAATCGCCGTCTGGAATTTCACCAACGCCGTAACAGTCTTGATGCACGGCAACTTCGCAGCGTTCGCAAAACATGATCTCATTTGGTGGCTCGGATTGACCGCCGCCGCACACGCAACACAGCGCATCCTCCATTGCCACTATCGTACACAAAGGATCGATGAGCGCGCCCGAGGCGTTCAGACTTTCCAAGGAGCCATCGCCCCCGTCCGCCAAGGCTGGAAGTTGTCCGCCGGCACGAAGTTTCTCAACTCGCCAACGTCCACCTCGATACCGATTCTCATACGCCTCTACATCTTTTACTGTTCGTTCCATATTTTCTAAGCGCTTTTGTACGTTCTCTTGATCAGCCTCTATTCGTTCCAAGAGCTCGCTCGCCATCATTCGGGTGACGTTGACAACTCTCCCTAAAGCCGCTTGCGCGCGGAAGAGTTCAGCCGTTACTTCATCCTCCGGCGCAAACTTCTCGAACATGTGCTTGTGTTTGTTCAATCTTTCGAGCTCTTCCTTCGGGCCGAGTATCTTGCTCTCCTTGCTCTCTGATTGCGGGCTTTTCATTCCGAGATTGTTATCCATCTCCTTTTGAAGCAAATTTACATTTTCCTTTCTGCGCAAGCATTTCAAAGGAGCGTTTGACGTGCCGCACGTCGCCCCTTTCTTCATCTTGACGCATATTATGCACTTCTCAACTAAGCTATTACCAATGCCACCAGCGGCAGCTTTGTACGCCGCAGCAGCTTTCATTTTCGAAACAGCGATTTGCGCATCCTGACGCTCGTCCATCAGAAATTCATTGATATCCGATGGAAGTTCCGGCGCTGGGAATTCTAAAGCTTTCTCCATGTGTTCATTCACGGCATCGGTCGGGCCATGCTTCGGAGACATTGGAGATACCATATCGTCGCCGTAAGATGAATTCTCATCCACAGACTTGTCGTTCTTATTCGCCACCGGGGTCGTGACCTCCGCTTTGGATTGAGTTGACGAAAGTTTCATCACCTTTGCCGGCGAAACGCTCGCGCTATTGCCATCTTTCTTGTTGTTTTCTTTTTCGCTCTCTTTTCCTCGGTCATCTTTTTCTTGGTCATCGTTATCGACGTCTTTATCTTTCTTGTCGCTCTTTTCTTCTCCCTTGTCGTCATTCCTAGATGGATTCTTCTTATCTTCTTGTTGTTGCTGCCGCTGCTCTACGACTTTTGCCGCCTTATCGAGGACTGCCGCGTGCTTTTCGCAATACACTCGATAATCAACAACCTCTTCATTCTTCTTATCAGTTCTTACTTCCATTCGCATGCCCGCTTGCATTGCGCACATAGGGTGCACGGGAACTGTGCAATTCCCGTATGCGCACTGAATGCAAGCGCCTTGGTTTCTCGTCTTGCACACCACGCATTTCATCGATAAACGTTCTTTAACTAACTTATTCATATTTTCAATCGGTTCCATAGCTTTCGTGTTTGAAATAAACAGTTCTGGAATCCACTGTGCGCAGAACAAGTGCGCCCAACGATTGTCTCGCGTAGGTTTCAACGCGCCGCCTGGGCACGGACACAAACAGCACTGCTTTTTTACCGCCTTGGAACTTCTCGTCGAGCACGCGCGACACATCCAATCGCCTTCTGGTACTTTCCGTAAACCATAGCACGCTAAATGAACGGCTACATCGCATCCTTCGCAAAAAATGATTGGATCTTCCTCGTACGATTCGCCATCGAAACACACTCCGCAATACTCTTTAATTTCCTTCAAATCCGCAATCGGAGAGATTCGAGTGACAATAAACTTCGCGTCGTCGTTCACTGCTTTCGCACCGGCAACGTAACCTTTCTGTTTCTTTCCGTTTTCTTTCGATTTCTGTTTCTTTTTCTGCTTGGACTGGATGGATTCAATGCGTGCGTTTTCTCTCGCGCGACGTCTATTTTCCTCCTCCATTTCCTTCATTTTCTTGTCCATCTCTTCCCATTCTGTTTTGTAGTGATACATCGGTAATAAATAGATAAACGCGTGTTAGTTTGTTATCAAGTAAATCGATGCGAATTGCGAACTCGTGCACTCAAGTTGCATCCGCGTGAGTGCACCCGCGTTCGTCGGGAAAAAAAGAAGAATTTGAAAAACAGATCGAAGAACGAGGGAGAGCAAAACCATACCTTCGTAGTAACTCCTCTCCTTCTCTGGCAAGGTAAAATCCGGATCCTCATCCAACCCAGGTTGACTCGTGCTCGGAATCAATTTCCTCGCGTCTTCTTCCGTCACCTCTCGAAAGTGTTCTTCGCACCACGCGATGAACGGTCCTTGCTCGGGATCGGCTAACGAGGAACCAACTGGTTTTACCCACGGTTGCATCTCGTCTTGTAAATAGTCCTGTTTGTTTTTAATCTTCGATTTCTCTTCTCCCTCTAACTGTTGCTTCTCTTGCGCGTCGCCTATGGCTGCGGTCAGAGACGACGGCGCCCTGAAAGCGCTCGTTTTTTGCGCGCTCAACACCTTTTCCGAGACCGATTCGAGTTTCGAACGAAGACGTGCGTCGACGTCTCTCAGCGATTCCCTCAGCGAGCGCGCAGCTGGTCTCGTCGGCGTCGTCGTCTTCCTCTCCTCCTCCGCCCCGGTCGAAGGAAGGGGTCCCGTCTCGCGCGCCATGACGACGACGACGACGACGACGCGGGTTCTCTCCGACACGCACTTACTCTCCGTGAAAAGTCTTCTGCGGAATTTTTTCTTTCTTCACGACTCCAAAAAGACACACGAAAACGAGACGAAAAACACAAACACAAAGAAAGCGAGAAACAAAAATCAAAGTTTGAAACACCCCAAAAGAAGGGAGCAGGTTTTTTTCTTTGGAGACCCCTTACATAAAAAACGAAAAGCGAAGAAAAAAGACGCCAAAAGGACGTCGTCTTTTTTGCCGAACATTAAATTACTCATTGCGATCTTTTTCTGCGACGACGACGACGACGAGGCTCTTTCTCTTCCTCTTCTTCTTCTCCGACGACGACGTCCTCTCTTTCGGGCATCGGCGTTCTTTGTCTCGGTCGAAGAGACGGACGACGCGCGTTTTCTTTCGAAAAGAGAGAGAGAGAGAGAGAGCAAAGTGAGAGAGAATCGACGCGCGGTGTGCGACATTTTGTCTTTCAAAAACCAACGACGTGAAAAGGGGATTTGTTGGACGGAGAAGGAGCTTTTTGCGCGACCAACGACGCCGATACATGTTTGATTTTTTCAAATCCGAAACCAACGAGGCGAAGAAACGAGGACGAGACGCGAACACGGAGAAGGAGGAAACGGAGGACGACGCGACGGTGAAAATGGAGACAACGATGACGACGATAAAAACGGAAGACGGTGCATTAGAAGCGAATGGAACGACGACGACGATGACGGCGACAACTGCAGGAAATCCGGGAGAAAAATCGAACGCGTTAGGCGGGCAACAATTCGGGCACTACGCGAACAGAGACATGCACTTGAGAAAGCAAGAGGAAGACGGAGAGTTGCGGTGGAAAGTGATTAAAAACGACGGCAACGAGCAACACTCGATATGGTTGATTGCTCTGAAGAATATTTTTAGCAAACAGCTTCCGAATATGCCGAAGGAGTACATCGTTCGATTGGTGTTTGATCCGAGACATCACTCGATGCTGTGTTTGAAGAACGACGTGGTGATTGGAGGAATTACGTATAGGCCTTTTTGGAGGCAGAATATGTGCGAGATTGCATTTTGCGCGATTTCTGCGAACGAGCAAGTGAAAGGGTACGGGACGCGCTTGATGAACCATTTGAAGGAGTACGTGAAAGAAGAGGAGGACATGACGCATTTAATCACATTTGCGGATAACAATGCGGTTGGTTATTTTTCCAAGCAAGGCTTTACGAAAGATATCGTCATGGAAAGAGAGAAATGGGTCGGGTACATCAAAGAGTACGACGGAGGGACGATTATGGAGTGTGCTTTAGAAGCACAAATTTCCTACGTCGATTTTCCGAAGAATATTAGAGCTCAGAGAGAATGCGTCGAGGCTAAAGTTAGAGAGATGACCACCGCACACGTCGTGTACCCAGGATTAGCGAGATTCAAAGACGGCGGGGAGTTTGGTAAGCACCGAATTACGGACCCGTTGTCGACCATTAAAGGTTTGAAAGAGGCGAAATGGAAAGCGCCCGATCCACCGAGGTACCGCTTGGTCCATCCGGGGTGCGGAGACGGGTATCCAACCGTAGAAAATTTACACAAGTTCATGCGTTCAATTGTAGCCGTCGTTAAAACGCACCCGGACGCTTGGCCGTTTATGAGCGCGGTGAACAAAGAAGAAGTGCCAGATTATTACGAAGTCGTGAAAGATCCAATGGATATAGAAAGCATCTCCAAACGCGTGGAGAGCGAGAATTATTACATGACGTTAGAGATGTTCGCGGCAGATTTCAAGAAAATGTTTGAAAACTGCCGCTTATATAACGCTGTGGATACGATTTACTACAAGTGCGCGAATCGATTAGAGTTGTTCTTTGACGCTAAAGTAGCAGCAGGGATTACATTCAAGGTGCGAGACGCAGGTTCATATTTGAATCGATAGAAGAACAATTTTATGGCACACGCACGGAGCATCAGCAAATAGAATAGTGTGATATAATACTAGCAAAGCTTGAAATTAAAGACTACGCAGTGAACTGCTCGCCGTCGTCTACGATCAAAAATTCTATATCTCGATACGTCTCCTTCCTCCAGTCCCTCACATCAATCTCGTGCATATTGAAATCCTCGTCGATTTCCCACTCCACGCCAAAATCTACAATCTTCTTTGCTAATTCTATCACAATCACTCCGCAATCGTGCCCGTTGTTCTGTTGTGGCGTGTCCTCCAACGAGAACAATTCAACCTCAAAGTTGTCCTTTTGAACACCACTGCCATTGCTAATAGACGACAAAAAGTGCGAACCTCTCCCTTCGTTGATCAAAAGCGCTTTCGCAATCTGTTTCGCCATCTTCTCCGCGTGTGGAATGTTCTTGTGATTCATAGAATCAATGTGCGACCATCTCGCCGGAACATCCGCCGTCACCGCCGGCGTGTGCACCAACAGCGACCAGTGACACCCACCAACGTGTAAGCTCAAATCGGTTTCATCGTTTACTGGCAAACAAAACAATTTGGAGCTGTCCAAATCTAAGTCTTTCAACAGTTGCGCCACGTCTTGAATATCTCCGTGCTGTAAAAAATGCGCCACGTTTGGATCGATCAACTCTCCTTTCAGAGGTCGAAAATATTCGTCTTTTGCTCTTTCTTTGTGCCTTTCGAAGCAGTAGTTCATGACGATGTCGTTGAGCCAGCCATTCTGCTCGCAGATTCGCCACAAGTCCGAACGTCGTATGCGAACTAACTTCTTGTAATCTAAGAGAACGGTATCGTCATCCGCGCGGTTGTTAGAGTGACACAGCCAAGATTGCAGGGTGGTGGAGTCTGTCATGGATGCGCTTTTCCTCTTCCTTGGAACGCGACGCGCGAACAAGTGAACTTTTCTTTGACGGATTAGTATTGGAAAAGAATTCTTAATTTGCTTCCGCACAAATTACAAAAATCCAAAAGAAGAAGAAGAAGAAGAATATATATATATAGTTCAAATTGTCTTAAAGTTGTCTTAAAGTTGTCTGTGCTCCGGGGTCGCAATCACCGATGTGCCTTGGTACGCTCGAACTTGTGCAGTTTCTTAGGCGTTGTTCCGGTTGTAACAAACAAAGTTTCTTCCGTCGCTCTGACTGGGAAAAAATATAGTTGTGGTGTTAGCCACGATAACCAAGTGCCAATCGCTAGAAGTTCATCTGCTTTTCCAATTCGACGGCTGACAACCGATGCAACGAATACCTTCGTTCATGATTATGAAGTGCATGTTCAGGAGAGGGCAGCTCTTAAAATTGCACCAAAACCACTTGGTGCAAAACAAGTTGCTTCATTAACTCAACTCTTGGAGTCTCCACCAGACGGTCACGCTGAATTCTTGTTAGATCTGTTTGAAAATAGAGTTCCGCCCGGTGTTGACGAAGCAGCATATGTTAAGGCAACCTGGTTAGCATCTTTACTTGAGGGAAAAGTTTCGAGCCCATTAATAGATCGTAAAAAGGCTGTTGAAATACTTGGAACAATGCAAGGAGGATATAACATTGCACCTTTAGTATCGTCACTAGATGATGATTCTCTTGCACCGATTGCTGTAATAGCATTATCTCATACCTTGTTAATGTTTGACTCATTCCATGATGTTGAAGAGAAAGCGAGAAACGGAAATCCATATGCTGCACAAATTTTGAAGTCTTGGGCAGACGCAGAGTGGTTCATGAGTAGAGATAAGGTTCCAGAGAAAATTACAGTTACGGTTTTTAAAGTATCCGGTGAAACTAATACCGATGATCTATCTCCGGCTCCCGATGCTTGGAGTCGACCGGACATTCCTCTTCATGCACTTGCTATGTTGAAAAATCCAAGGGATGGGATTCATAATGCTCCACAGCAAATTTTTGAGTTGAAGGAAAAGGGCTTTCCACTGGCATATGTTGGAGATGTCGTGGGAACTGGTTCTTCTCGTAAATCAGCGACAAATTCGATCCTTTGGTATATGGGTAAAGATATACCATTCGTTCCAAACAAAAGAACAGGGGGTGTTTGTATAGGTTCAAAAATAGCACCCATATTCTTCAACACGATGGAAGATAGTGGTGCATTACCACTCGAGATGGATGTATCAAGACTTCAAATGGGTGATGTAATCGATATATACCCGTATTCAGGGATCGTAAAAGCTCATGAAACTGGAGAAGAATTGAGTAACTTTGTCATCAAGACGGAGGTTTTATTTGATGAGGTGCAAGCTGGAGGAAGAATTCCTTTGATAATTGGGCGAGGACTCACAGATCGAGCCCGCGCATCTTTAGGTCTGGCTCCTTCAACAGTTTTTCGTCGACCTAGTGTAGCTTTACATGTTGCTCAAGGGTTTACCCTTGCGCAAAAAATGGTTGGCAAGGCGTGTGGTTTAGATACCGGCGTTTCACCTGGTACATATTGCGAACCAAAAATGACCACAGTTGGAAGTCAAGACACAACGGGTCCAATGACTAGAGACGAACTCAAAGATCTAGCTTGCCTTGGTTTTAGTGCAGATTTAGTAATGCAGTCTTTTTGTCATACTGCAGCGTATCCCAAACCTGTTGATATTGTAACTCAACACTCTCTTCCAGACTTCATCCGCAATCGTGGTGGCGTCTCTCTGCGCCCCGGAGACGGCGTGATTCATAGCTGGTTGAATCGAATGCTTCTTCCAGATACAGTTGGTACTGGTGGAGATTCTCATACTAGATTTCCAATCGGAATATCGTTCCCAGCTGGATCAGGTTTAGTTGCATTTGGTGCAGCTACTGGGGTTATTCCATTAGATATGCCTGAAAGTGTGAGAGTTCGATTTAGAGGAACTATGCAACCTGGTATAACACTTCGTGATTTGGTTCACGCAATTCCCCTCTATGCAATACGCCAAGGTTTACTTACAGTTGCGAAAGAGGGAAAAAAGAATATATTTAGTGGAAGAATTCTTGAAATTGAAGGATTGGAAAATTTAAAATGTGAACAAGCTTTCGAACTTTCAGATGCGAGTGCAGAGCGCTCTGCTGCTGGTTGCACGATCAAGCTGAATAAAGAACCAATTATCGAGTATTTACAGTCGAACATTGTTATGCTGAAGTGGATGATTGGCAATTCCTACGGTGATCAACGAACAATTGAGCGTCGAATCAAAGCAATGGAAAGCTGGCTCATGAATCCCACTCTTCTTGAAGCGGATGCCAATGCAGAGTACACTGAAACAATTGATATCGATATGAACGAGATAAAGGAACCTATACTGTGTGCACCCAATGATCCAGATGATGCTCGCACTTTAAGTGATGTCATGGGTGATAAAATTGACGAGGTCTTTATTGGGTCATGTATGACAAACATTGGTCATTTTCGCGCTGCAGGCAATTTACTTGAAAAAAATCATCACGAAGGGCTTCCAACTAGGTTATGGATTGCTCCTCCGACGAAAATGGATGAAGAACAGTTAACACAAGAAGGATATTATAGTATTTTTGGTGCTGTAGGAGCTCGGACGGAAATGCCCGGCTGTTCACTCTGCATGGGTAACCAAGCCCGTGTGGCTGAGAAGAGTACAGTCGTCTCTACATCGACTAGAAATTTCCCAAATAGATTAGGAAAGGGTGCTAATGTTTATCTGGCTTCCGCGGAGCTTGCGGCAGTATGCGCTATGACAGGGCGTATTCCTACTCCAATGGAGTATTTGAAGTACACTAAAAGGTTAGATACAGTCGCGGATGAGACCTATAAGTATCTGAACTTCAATGAGCTCGAGAGATATGTTCATGTAGCTAGGGAAGTTGAGTAATATATTTGGTAAGTAATATACTAGGGAAGTTGAGTAATATATTATAAGGCTTGCTTCTTTAATTTGAGCATTGTATTTAGTTGCACAGGCTATTTACTTTTTTATTTATTACTAGGAAAATATAGAATTCTGACCTGAATAATTTTGTCAGTTCCTGGTGGACCTTTGATTTCTGTTATATCTGGTATTTTTTTTGTGAATCGACTACGAACCCTTTCAGGGAAATTGCTCATTGTTTGATCGATAATTTTATCATGAGAAGATCCATTTTCTTTTCGTGAAGGTGTTAGTATGTCATCTGCATTTTCAAACTCAATAATAAAATTTCCGAGATCAATATTTGAACTTTTCTCAACAAGGTTTCTAGATACATTTTTCAAAAGCTCGTGGAGTGGAATGCATGCTTGAGCGACTAAGTCGCTGGCTTCTAGCGAGGTTCGAGAATACCAGTTAAAAATCAATGATTGGTTCGATACATCTTGCACAGGAATTTGTATGGATGAACTATTCATTGGCTCAATTGAAGTCCCAAATCGAGTTTCCTCCAAGTTCTCAGCAATGTTATGTGCTTGCCAACTGACTTGACATCCTATTTCATCTCCAACGTAATCTCCATTTCTAGAATTCAGAGTAACCTCAAGAGAACCATCGGAATAACTTTCGTCAAAAGATGTGTTAGGAACATCATAACCCGTGCCTGGCATTGGAACCGTAATAAAACGAGGCCAAACTAAGTATGAACCAATCAGCGCTTTTATATAGGTTCTCAAAGGCTGTGAGATACCAGGAACAAGTGTGATGTCTCCTCCAACAACACGAAGGTCAAAATCAAGACTTGGCTCTTCTACTAAAGCTATCGTAAGAGCACCAAAGCACGGAAAAACACCAATCAAGGGTGCAAATATCAAACGTAATGTAAATGTACACTGTAGCTCAGTGAGAGAGACAGGAACATTCAGGGTATCGTTGGCAGCCCGGATACCAAGAACAACATCAGGATCACCTGCCCAGAAGATTTCGAGATCAATCTCAACAGCCCCTTGATCTTGTGTATCATAAACTTTTACTCCTTGAATTGTCGCAGGAACTGAACCGAAACTGAAACGTTCAAACCTTAAAGATGTTAAAAATGTCGGTCTTGTTGCTTGGAGGATTGGGTCAAGTGCCCTTGTAATAGCATTACTAGTGGCTTCGTCCAGATAAGGCCAAGCTGCAGCCACAATTTTATTGAACCAATTTGCCTGCTCCGTATGATTAACTGCAATTGAATTCGAAATGCTTCCAACAAAAGCCTGTACGTCTTCAGATTTACTTTTACCTGAATTTATATTGAAGGAAGGCAGTTCCCGCCTCCTGTTACGATGTTTTTCAGACTTTTCATAAGAAAATTGAGAAAGTATCCCCGTGAAAACACCCAAAACAAAAGATGCTGATGCGTCGTTCGACGGGAAATCCAACTTTGTAACAATATTACTTAGAAAGTCAATATTTAGTCCCAGGGTTTCCAAGCCCACCGAAGCATTTCTTTTTACTGCTTGTCTTCTTGTAGTACTGCAGCTTCGAGCCTTCATCTGCAGAAATGTTGTTGGGCTATTCCATGAACTACTAAGATTTTTGAACGGATCCTTCAAGGTATTGGGTGGAGTAAAAATCATGCCGGAAATTTAGAAATGAAACTATACGGCAACTAATAAAAACTAATTTCAAATTTCAAAATGCCGAAGTTTTTTTAAAAAGGCTCCCGTACACGACAAATAGTTGAAAGTTTGTTTACGCGTCCCCACTTCTTCTCTAGTCTCGTACGAACTATATCACTATTGAGTATTATCTAAATTACCTAGGAAATGTTCGGTTTATTTCTGGTTCTTGCACAAACTTGCTTTTGAATCAGAAAGAGAGAGAACAATGCGTCGAACACACCTCTTTCGTTTGGGAGAAACAAGAAAGACACCACAAAGCTTCAACGAATCAACATCTTAGTTCTTGCAAATGCGAAATCGTGTAGGACACGAAGATTGCGAAGTAATGACATCGAACACGTCATAAATTCACTCCGACTGAATGAACCATCTCAATATAGAGTTATTTGCAAAAGAGTTCCAAGAAATGAATTTTTGTGTAAATTGTTGCATTACGAGTACACAAGAAAGAAATTTTTCGAGGGTTAGGGTATCATGGAATTTGCTCTTTCCAGTTAGAATTGAAAGAAAAATTGGATAAATACGTTATACAGCTATTTGTTGATATTTAGTTTTCTATGGTTGATGGGCCTCGAATCGATCAGTTTTCGAATTCAAGGTAGAATCCTCGCGTCTGCCTGCTGGCGAATAACGTTACGATATTGATCGAAGTTAAGAAGAGAAAAGGGCAAAAAACGGAAATGGTTCAACAAATTGAAAAGATTATAGGAGCAAAATACAGTGGTGGTAACATCTTGTTGAAACATGGTATACTTTATTTCAGTGTAGGAAAGTATGTTTCTACATATGACTACACAAATTTACGTTCAGAAGTATTGCAAATTGCGAACTCTACAAATATTTCAATTTTGTCTATGAGCTCATGTGGCAAATTCTTATTGACTGTTGATTTCCTAGGGTGTATTTGTATTCTGAATCTTCAAAAAAAAGTGACGATCATGAAAATAAACACCAGAGAGCGTGTTCTTGATGTTAAATTTAGTACTGGATCCAATTTTTTTGCGGTAGTTAGACAAGGTAGAGTAGACGTTTGGGCACTGCAACTTGTTGGATTGAATTTTGAGAAAGTTAGTCTATACAAAACTTTCGCAGTTCCTCTTTCTAATAATAATCGCAGTTTGAGTTGGAGCTTGGATGATAGTTGCATTATTTTAGGCTGTGAAGATTATGCTTGTCGGATTTTTGAACTACGAAATCAGGTTTGGGAGGGGGAAGCTGAAGTTCTGGTGGGTCAAAAAGAAAATATAATAGACACCCATATAAGTAATGATATGTCAACTACTTATTGTGTTACAAGGAATGGTACGTTGCTCACGTGGTCGAAAATCAAGGAAAAATGGAGAATTAAAGAAGTTAAAAAATTAAATTCTTCTTCGCTGGTATCGACTTCATGCTTCAACAGAGAGAATTCACTTTTAGTTGTTGGTTTTGACAGTTTTTTTGTACTCTATGATATTCATATGGGTATGCAACTTCAGAAAATTGCACTCGTCCATCATAGTCTAAATTATTGCAATTTTAGTGATACTGGGGAAGTTATACTATTCGGATCTGGTCGAAATGGACAAATATCTCTGTGGGAATGGAGAGAGGAGATGATGATATGTAAGTATGAGGGCCATCAACAAAGTGTTCGAACCTGTGCATTTTCAACAGATGGTTCTTTGATTGCAACTGGGTCGGTAGATTTTAAGGTGAAAGTGTGGAATTATAACTCTGGAGCTTGTGTTGCGACATTTTCCGAACATTTAATGCCAGTTACAGCAGTTACTTTTACAACAGGAAATCATGTTGTCATCTCTGCAAGTCTTGATGGAACGGTTCGAGCTTTTGACCTTATTCGTCATCGTAACTTCAGAATTTTTGTTGGGGATGAGTCTGGACAATATAGTTGTCTGGCTGTCGATAGTAGCGGTGAAATGATATGTGCCGGAACGTGTGATACTAGTAAGATATTTCTATGGTCACTAAAGTCAGGAAGGCTTCTTGATGTATTTGTCGGGCATGAAGCACCAGTCTCAGGTCTACACTTCAACTATTCAAACTCGGTAATAATTTCTGGCTCGTGGGACAAAAGTATTCGATTTTGGGATATTTATGATAGAAGAAATAAACAAACGGAAGTGATTTCACTTTTTAGCGACATTACCTGTCTCGATTTGAATTCTTACAATTCTCATCTCGCCGTTGCAAGCATTGATGGGAACATCTCCATTATTTGCTCAAGAACTATGGAAATAGTTTCTTCATTTGATGCATCACAAGATATAAAAGGAACTCGGGATCAAGATGCAAATATGCTCTCTCTCTCGTACAATATGGATGGTGATTTACTGTTGGCTTGCTCTTACTTTCATATATATACGTTTGAAAGTAGCGGTTACACGCTCCTAAGACGATGCTCTGCAGGGAATTGGATTCAGATGGAAAATTTATGCAACCACTCTACTAAATTTATATTGTCAATCAAGTGCTCCCCAGTGAAGCAGTGCTGGGCTGCTTCTACCACAAATGGTTTATATGTATTTGCAGAAGAAAGTTTCCGGAAAGGTTTATTTGAAGTTGGTAAACAGATCAAATGCATTCATGTGATTGAAATGATCACAACAGGTTCATATTGTGAGGCTGTATCAACTGCACTTGGGCTCAAATTTGACTTTAGTTTATTGCAATCAATTTTATGCAGTATTCCACAAAGAACTATAAGAAATGTGATAAAGATGTTACCTCAAGAACACATTGTATTGCTTTTGGAAGTGCTTCAATCTTGTCTGTCCGGGAGTAAACACTTGGCAATGACTCTAAGCTGGCTTCATAGAATCTGCCTCACTCGCTGTGAAGTTCTTTCAGCGCTACCGCTATCGAGCTTGACACACATTTTAGGTCAAGTGTCAGATCTGCATCATATGGAAAGTTGGAACATAAGCAGAAATAAGTATGCATTGGATTTTGTTTGCGAACAAATTTAGGAAAAGTTTTACATTTATTTTACTTGATAGAGATGCATCTTTTTCGAATCGTTTGAATAGATTCATAGCTTTATAACAACGAGATGATTGGATACTAGGTGCAGATAGAAAAAGCTCGGATATTTGCAGGTTTCTATTCAGATCGGGAATTCAATGCGATTTGAAAAGCTTCGCAAAATTGCATGAGACTCCCGGCCCTGAATTATGCAAAGTCTTGAAACAGCATCTTCGACAACATATCTCCAAATCTTGTCTTTGCTTAACGAATTCAAATTGCCTAAAATCCAACATCGTTTTTTTGCACGAGTAAGAGCAACATTCAGACGCTGAGCATCTGATAAAAATCCGATATTGTTTGTGGCACGTACACATGATACAATAACAAACTCGCACTCTTTGCCCTGAAAACCATCAACTGTACTAACACTTGGGAATGAACTACTTCTTTTAAAAGTAGCTCTCAGAGTCTGTTCAATAAGATCTTTTTGTTCCCTATATGGTGTTATCACAGCAATGTTCTGTAGAGTTGTCCCTGGATTCATAGATATGAAACATTTTAGTAGAGATAAAATCAAACAAACTTCAAATAAGTTGACAACGGATCCTCGATTAACACGTGCCTCAAATGTATCTCTGGTATCGAAGAGCAAATAAGGCTCGCTCGGCCACATCTGATTCATCATTTCCTCGCTCGACATGGATAGATCGTCAACCAGAATTCCATTGTAGAAGAAACGCGATGGAAAATGGCGGATTCCGGACAGCATTCTGTACTGAATAGAAAGGGATATGAAATCAAAGTCATTTTCTAGCAGTCTCTGAAAGAGAGACCTACCGAATTTCGCAGTTTTAGCACGCTCAGAAATTATAGTTGATGGTAGTTGGAAATTATCCCCAATTAGTATACAGTGCTTCACACCAAGATTAAGTGGTATTAAAGTAGCAAGTTCATTCGCCTGTGCTGCCTCATCTATCAACAATATATCGAATGATTTTGAGTTCTTCTTTAAAGTATGACGTCCACATAATGTTAAAGTTGTAAAAACTATCTCCGCTTCATCCAGAAATGATGTTTCGAGTTCTATGTGTAATTCTGTGCTCTCATTTTTCATCCCTGGACTCAGCCCTGGAGTACGCTTGGTATTTACAAGCTCGAGTCGAGCTAATTCAGCTATGCAACGATCACGAATTTCAATAGACTGGATATACGTGTCTACACTATGAATGGCTATTCCGCAAAGATTGATGTTCTCAATCTGCTGGTTAATTGCAAGCACGTTGCAGTAAAACTGAGAATAAAGTTTATTCCATTCTATTTCTGATAAGGAAAGAAGGGATTTAATTTTTGTTTGAATAAGAACAGATTTTATATCATCTGAGATGAGGGCATCAAATGCCCCTAACCGAATAATACCTGGTCGGTAAGGCATATTGTTTGTCTGCTTAAAGCCCATTTTCAAAACTTTCTCACATATATTGTCGACGGCAGCATTACTTGGAGCACATACTAAAATACGAGGTTTCACAGATATTTTTTCCACATATCTGCATGCATTATAATTTTTGAATTTTCCGTGCTGTAAATTCGTTGGTCTTTCCACGTTTTCACCCTGCAAAAGAGCGGTGACACTTCTGTAATATCTTTGGAAAAGAATTAAATGTAGAGTATTTAGAATACCGAACTAAGATTTAAAAAATAAAAGCAAAAAAATAGAGATTCAAAGAATTTACCAAAGTATGTGTTTTGCCTGTGCCAGGTGGTCCTCGCACAATAGTGAATGGAACTGCTAGAATGTTCTGTTCATCTATGGTACCAATTGAGCGATCAATCGCCCATTTAATTGTCTTTTTCTGCATTTCATTGAACATTAGATCAAAACTTTGGGTATAGGAACAACTGTCTAAATAGTGATCGATTTCCTTAAGAGCAATATTTTGCTCACAACAAAGTTTACGTGGATTTAGGATCGCTTTTCTTAAACGCTTTTAAACCAGGATTGGGTTAGTTGTAAACTGTTCAAAGATAATAACAAAAAATAATACCTCGTGTACTTCTTCGAAAGCATGAAGGGCCACGTAGCAGTAAAATCCCGAAGTAAACTTTTCCGATAATACTGCCCAAACACGAAAATTGGCAGCGTCAGATGATACCTTGCTAAAATTACTAATCAAGTACTCATCCCCGTGCTCTTGAGAAATTGTAACCTTTACTTGACATTTCGAAGGATCTGAAGATGTTATTACACCAGTGCAGTGAGAGTCATTTTTCACTTCATGAAACATAGAATGGAATTTTTCATTTGAGATAAGGATCACCATTCCAACTTGAAAGTCTTTAAATTTCGATTCATCCTCGACCTGGAAATATATCGTAAAGAAATCATTGTCCTTTCCCACTTTGGTTACTTTGCAAAGATACTGCAAATCTTGAGCTATATGGAAATATTTATTGAAATTCTTGAAAAATATATAAGTTGAATCTAACCGATATTTTCGAACAAACCACCCTCAATGCCTTCTAAAGTTTCTTCCAAGAGCGCGGGATAAAAACTCTCCCGGTATTGCTCAAATGATCCAAAACTCACTGGAATTTTCTTTAAGTTCTCTTTTGGAGCTTTGAATATCCCAGTCTTTTTTATGTCCTTGAAGAATTTGAAAAACTCTGGTTCTACGGAATTGGGAAGCATTTGCAGCCGTCTCTTTAAGAGCTCATGAAATTAATTTTAAAACACCATCGGAGATATAACTGTTCATACTCAGTTACATTCCTTACGTGTTCGCAGTATTTAACATCTGACTCATTTTTTATTTCTTTTTCGTTCAGTTTTCCAGTTTTAGTCGGGTGATTCGATGAATAAAAAAAAGTGAATTATGCCCCTCCTCTGCGAGAAAAACTTCGTGTCGCGAAATACTCTCTGCTTTTCCTCTCGACGGCGGCGACGTTTTACTCCCGACTTTTGATGCCCTAATGAGTGAATGTGCTCCGAAGCGGCCGCGACGCTATTCTCGTTTTACTGACGATAAAACATCCGAGGCCTCGGCTGTCGACGATGACTTTCAACAAGTTCTTATGCGCAACGTTCAAATGAAAGCGAACACCCAGTGAATTTTTCGTCTCGTACAAAATTAGCATAAAAAACTCTAAACCCTAAAATTATCAATAAAAATAAAAAAGTTTACCTACTAGTACCACGTGGTACCATGGTACAGTATGCAAAATAATAATCATTTACATATATCCTTACACCGCCTCCCCGTGACTCACAGTTAACTCACAGTTGAAATTTGATTCATTTTGTCTAATTTTATGTACCGCTGCTCGCCACGGGAGAACGCACTTGGTGCTACCGGTTGCCTAATAGATTTATCAAGAAAAAAACGTAGAAATTTATGTTTCAGTAATGATTCAGAAAGGCAAGTTACTCTGACAAATAGAATACATCCGGTAGAAATCAATTCTGATAACTTTGATCAGTTTGGACAGGTGTACCGATAAATCTGTTTTACTTGTTTTCTTTTTCACACCATATTTGCAGGTTGTATCGTGGCAATACGATGAAAAATGTTTCTCAGTAGATGTAAGCAACCTCCTATTTTTTGATTTCCTGTGCTCACGTAGGTCATATTTTGTAGGAACTTCAACTTGAGTTAAATCGTGGGACTCCGAGATATTATATATTTAGAAAGAAAGAAAGAACATTAAACTTCCATAAGATCACATATCACAAACAAGTCACACAGTGCTTAGCTTCCGTTCAAGATTCACCATGGTAAATCAAAAGAAACCAAAACAGATCAAGAAAAACTTATTACTAAGTGTTTCAGGTACATAGTTGTTGCTCGCGCTAATTTTTGCATTGATAATCCTCCATCACTGGATGATCTCGTGGCTTTCAAAGTTACTGGTATCACATTGAATAAAAATCGTTCTAAATTAAATATTTGAACTCAAGGAGGAACTATTGTAAAGCTCAATATGGGAACTTGGCATGCAGGACCACTTTTTCAGGTAAGCAGGGTTACATTTAAAAAATAAGGGTTTATAACTGTTTATATATAGGATGTTGATGTGATGGATTTCTTTAGTTTAGAACTTAGTGATACGAATGCTATCGATCACAATACATATGATTATTCATCTCAAAATATTTCTTTTGAGATAGTAGATAAATGAAATACATTTTTAAGAAAAAGACTTCAGTCACATGTATGTAATAAGTCACTATTGTATTGCGTGACTCACTTGAAGCCTACAAAAAAATATATATAGCTCTCAGACATTTTTAATTTTGACGCTGCAGATAACTTTTTGCTCCCACGAGTGGTGCTAGCAATAATATTCCAGTTCCACAAGCACAAATTAAGGCAAGGAAAAAAGCATCCCATCCATATTGTTGAACGAGAAGAGAAAGTGGTACACCGGCATTTGCAGCGCCTAGATAAGCTATCCATCCAAGAAAGCCCTCACTAGCACCAACTGAACGGCGCCCAACAATTTCAGCTCCACATAAGCCAATTAGCATTTGAGGACCATACAGGAAAAAACCAATCATAAATACGATCAATGCTTGCAAAAATGGCGTCCCTGCAGGGATTGCCCTAAATGATAACAACATGGTAGCCACTCCAACAAGATATCCAATCACTATTTGGATACGCTTTCCAACAGCTCCACCATTTGAACTCGCTATATACCAATCACTTATTCTGCCCGCCAATAGACTTCCAATAAGGCCACCGAGCTCAAGACCAGACACACGTACTGCTGCTGCACCAGCATCTACAACACCCTTCTCTTTTATTAAATAAAAAACTGACCAAGAGGTAATTCCTTGTCGAACAACATAAACGCAAAAATATGTGAAAGCAAGTCCCCAAATAAATGGATTCGAAAGAACATTATGAAGTAAATTTTCCCATAAATTAATTTTTTGTTCCATCTGTTCAGTTTGCTTTTTTGCTTCCTTGTGGTTGCATATATTTTCAACAGGCTCAAATCCTTTGGCTTCTGGAGAGTCTTTGAGAGTGAGAATAATCACAGCACCAACGATTACCGCAATAAAACCGGGTGCCCAGAGCCCCCAGCTCCATCCATATGTACGAGCAGCAGTTCCAGCCAGAATAGGAGCAGTAAAGCCTCCTAAATTATGGGCAATATTCCACATGCCCCAATATGTTCCTCTTTCCTTTGAGGCAAACCAGGAGGTCAGAATTTTTGCACAGCTTGGTGCACCAAAACCTTGTAAAATACCATTCATAGCCCATAACACACAAAACACAGGTAATATTGAACTAGCACCAAACATAATGTTTATGACACCCGTTGCAACCAAACCACCCCCAAGCATAACGCTGGGGGACAAAGCATCCCCAACTACCCCACTAATAAATTTGCTACATCCATAGCAAAGCGGGAAAATGGAGGTAATCACTCCGATTGAAGTGATATCCAATCCGAGGCTTGCTGTAGCAACCATTGCCGGAGCAGTAAATGTAAGACTATTCCTCGTTAAATAGTAACAAGAATAACCAATGAGTATACTCAGGAATACACCCATTCTGACACGTAAGAACTGAGGACTATATTCCTTAAGTTCAAGTGAACTTTCACCATCAGCTGCGTTGACAAACACAGAACGCTCGCCATCACTTGTTACATTGCAGATATTTTGTCGCTCATTAGCTTTTTTCACGTAACTGTGATCTGCATTTCTTGTGAGTAACTTCGTATTCAATTTGGTGAAATTTTGAGTGATCAAACTTAGGGAGCTTTTAAGCTCATGTTGATAAGGAGATGTAACACGTTTACGATATCGGTTGCTAATTGAGTTCCCAAAATAAGATTCTATACTAAAAGCATATTGATAATTCTTTATCATGATGAGAAAAAATCGGTTCTGCACTCGAACTGCAGAATTTGACCCTCCTTTCCCTTTTTTAACCTTTTAACATATTGTTATTTAGGGTCTCTATCACAATTGGAAAGAAAGAAAAAATCAATGAAAAAGATCGAAGAGATAAAAGTATTCAGA
>MDTC01196989.1_pt1 | contig 39052 bp, 26 predicted proteins | sample 811181 | NCBI WGS metagenome assembly MDTC01 (sample SAMN05326644, study PRJNA326480) | marine metagenome | isolation source: seawater | place: Pacific Ocean: North | collected 2011
GGAAAAGGACTCATTCAATGTTGCGGAGTGTGAAAAAATATTCGCTACTGTAGAACCCAAAGAACAAATGGTCTTACTGAATTTACTCGGCGGGAAATTGCCTATTGGATGGCGCCTCTGTGGAGCGAGTTCCCCACAAGTATGCGAGAAAGTACTGGCAAAAGTAGATCGCGTCTTTCGGAGAATCAAACGTGTCGCTGAAACCTTGGAAAAAGCGATGCAAGCCGATTAGGTCATCTAACTTGGTGAGATGACGTACAACGTACCATCATCAAGAAAATTTGTGTAAAATAGAAATTCTCCATCGGGATGGAATGCAATCGGTAATGGTGCACTCAAATCCGAAGCAAATACTGAAATTTCGGAAGACCAGCCTTGTGGTGAACTCGTGTTCTCTGTAAAGTCGATGCGAACGATTTCATGGCCCACAGGTGCGATTGTATTCCAAGAACCAAACACGGTAGCGTAGACGGTGTGGTTTCCTCCTGGGAAGGACGAGTTTGGAGGCCGGTATGCAAGATTGTTGAGGCTTGAATGGGGCGTCCACGAAGCAATTGGTCCAATCGTCCCCTCCGGTACAGGGTTTTCAGGATTATCATCTGGCCAGCCATAATCCTCACCAGGAATGAGTAGATTGATTTCTTCAGGGGGATGATCTCCTTCCCAATCACGGCCGTTATCGCTGAAGATGTAGCCCATACCGGGCACCCATATTCCATGGAAAGAATTGCGCACGCCACTTGCCAGAACCCCGTGTGCACCGGTACTTGAATTCACCCACAACAACGCAGCATTGCGTTGATCTGCCTCATCACAGATGTTGCAGGTTGAACCAACGTGCCAAATGACTGTTCCATTCGGCATCACATCGAGGTTGTTGGTCTGATGGTTTCCAGTAGGCACGTCATCGATGAGAGTCCAACGATTTGCGTCATCCAACGTTGAGTCGAGAAGTGTTTGATTGATACGCGTTAACTTACCACGTTCGGAAATGAGGATATGATCATCGAGGATGAGGATATCGTGAGGTTCGCGTACATTCGTGAGCAGTGTGAAACTATGTTGTGTCGGTTCCCATTCGTCTGTCGAAGGATCGAAATTCAACAATCGAATGGTATCTCCATCTCTATCGCAAACAAGCAAATCGTTGTCTGAAACCCATTCAAGGCAGGATGGACCTCCGAGACCATCAGTCACCTCTTCAATCGTGAATGCCCCCTCTACCTTCGGATCGTTCCAGCCTAGATAGGGTGAAACCATCTGAAGAATAATCAGTGCAACAAAAATCAGCGATAAGATTCCAATACCGAACAATCCTCGTCGAGTAGTACTCATCGACGCCAGCCCCCAGCTTCTGAGGCCGTGGCTGCGGCCTCAATCGCTTCCTGAACCATCAGTGTATTGTGGCGCCGCTGAGAGAAGGCCTCTAAGGCTATGTTGAGAGGTTCACCAATCAAGCGAAAATCCTTGATGGCGTGTAGGTGAGGGCGTAATTCGCGGCCACCAGGTAGCCCTTTGGTGAAAGAAATCGCATGTTGCTTCATGTTTCGAGCCGCATAAGGGCCACCGATTTCGTCGACCAATTCGACGTAACGGTTCCAAGCCCAATGCTTCTGACCCGCTTGGTTAGAATCTCCCCATGGGGCTTCGAAATCCTCCCAGCCAAGCTCACTTTTGATCCGGCCAAAAATGCAAGGGTCACCGATAGCCCCACGCCCAATCATCAATCCTTGAGCACCGGTCACCTCGAGACACTTTGCAGCACTATCAGCATCAACAATATCTCCATTAGCAATGACAGGTGTATTGTGCGGTTCACAAACTTCGACAACTTTAGCAATCATGTCCCAATCTGCGATGCCGCGATACTTCTGGGAAAGTGTGCGGCCATGGACGCAAACGCGCAACACACCGAGTTCAGCACAACGCTCAGCAATCTCTAGAACTGTCAAAGTCTCTTGGTTGATACCAAGCCGCATTTTGACAGACACAGGAACCTCACTGTTCTCAAGACAACGCTCGACCATTCGGACGAGATTTTCTGGCTCACCCATCATTGCGGCGCCTGCACAGGTTTTGGTGACCTTGGGTGCGGGGCACCCAAAATTTAGGTCTATCACATCGGCATCCTTGGAGAGGAGTTGAGCAGTCTCGACCATTTCATCCTCAATACCACCGAAGATTTGGGGGATGAAAGGTGATTCTCTTGGGTGAGTTTCGACCTTGGCCCAAGATTTGGCGTCCTTTCGACTCAATCCACTCGCAGCAGTGAATTCAGTGGAGGTGAAATCTGCCCCGGATTCACGGGCAAGAAGTCTGTAGGCAACGTCCGTAACTCCAGCCATCGGTGCTAGAAACAGAGGAACCTGTTCACTCATATTTCCACCAACTGAGATTTCTCAGAACGTGGATTCCCATTCGGTGACGTCCTGCATTGTTTCCCAGGTGTCGTCATCCATAGTGCCGCGGGCCTTCAAGACCTCGCGAGCGAGTAGCCAATAAACCAGTGATAGACTCATTCGACCCTTGTTGTTTGCAGGAAGGCATAAATCGACATTTCGAAGGGTATTGTTGGCATCACATATTGCAACAACAGGTAATCCACTGCTAACAGCTTCTGAAAGTGATTGCTGATCCGCTTGGGGATCGGTTACGAAAATAATTTCAGGTTCGATGTAAGTCCTTAGACGTGGGTTGGTGAGAGTGCCAGGAATGAATCTTCCAACGATGTGCATGGCACCAATAGATTGTGCGAATTTGCGTGCTGGTCTCTGGCCATACTGTCGTGCACTGACTACTAATATTCGACTTGGATCATAGCGATTCAGGAACTCTGCAACAACACGCATTCTAGAATCTGTCTTATCTAAATCAATGTAGTGTAGACCTGAACTGTCACCCTCAGTACTGAGGAATGGTTTCATGTCTGCACTCTTCTGATGTGCACCGACGTGAACGTTATGCGACTCGTAGGCCTCTATTGAAATCAAGAGTGATTCGCTCATCATCAGTCCTCGTGCGGCATCGCCACCCACCTCCCGTTCATAACCGCTTCGCTTCGTAAAAAGGCAATTTCAAACGCAGTGATGCGCTTTTGTTCTGCCTTCAAGTGTTGCTGGGGATGGTCGAGGCTAACTTCAACAACCCTTAACTTGGGCATCATACACTTGTCTACTATGGGCCTTGAGGATACCTCGGTTGAATCTGCCCTAAATCTAACTCGATCCATCAGCGATGGTACAATGCGTGATGATGGATTCTGGATTGATTCAGAAGGGATCGCTTTACCTGTCTCCGCTTCTGACCTAGAGCGTCATACCTATTGCCCAGTATCGTGGCAATTATCGAAAGCAGGTGTGAGTGGAGAAGGTTTGGCAATCGAAAGAGGTGCTAGGGTCCACAATGAAATACATCAAAGGATGTTGGATTACAAAAAAACGGAGAAACAAGCATCAAAGGAATTGGTAATTTGGAGTTGGTGGTTCACTGTGGTGTGTGCTCTTTCTGCTGATTCTGCAGCATTCTTTTTCGTGAAAGAAGGAGCTATTTCAGAAGATTTCATACAAGATATCGGAAAATATCTAGTGATACTTGCAGTTGTTTGGTTATTCTTAGCAATAACGCTGATTACTTTGCCATGGAGAAAATGGCTGGGCCGACCTTTTGGTTTAGCTCAACCTCCAAAGTTTTCTGGGAGTGGTTTAGGAATCGATGAATATGAAAAGCCACTAATCAAAGAAGATGAAGGGGTTGGAAAGGGTGGCGCCATAGAAGTTTGGCTCCTAATAGGTTCAATTGCTGTTGCATTACATGGTTTGGCAATTTATTGGGCAGAGAATCGAACTGTCATAACATTCTCACTAATTGTAATTACACTCGCTTGGTTACTCATATCAGCGTGGCAACTGCACAGAGTGCTGACTCGTGAAAAAGACGCTGAAAAGGCACGTGAGAAAACAGGATTAAGCAAAAATGGAGTCCTAGCATATAGTGATGATTCCGGGCAACAAGCCTCGCTTTTAATCGACCAAGAAACTGGTATCAGAGGCAGGCCTGATCAAATAGTAAAAATTGACAACCAATTCATTCCAGTTGAACAGAAAACTGGGAAGGTGCCAAATAATCCCCATGAGAGCCATAGGATGCAATTACTTGCATACTTGTACTTGGTAGAGAAAACCACGAGCATAAAACCTGATTACGGCATATTACAATATGCTGAAAATTCGCTGTATACTATTGCCTGGAACAACGAAGCGGAAACAGATTTAGTGAAATCTGTGAAAGAGGTTCAACGATTAATGGTGGAAGGAGGAGCAACAAGAAATCATCAACGAGTTGGAAAATGTCGAAACTGTTCCCGACGAAAGAGTTGTCCCCAGAGCTTGGTCTGATTAATCAAACTCTATCGTTGGTGTGCACACTTCTGGGCTCTCAGGGAAAGAAAGACAAGGTCGAATTATCGTTACAATGAGTGACCAGGAATCTTTGAAATCAATGAGACTGATTCCAGTATCTGTACCAACTCCACGACCTTCTACAGTGAGATTCCATTGGCCTCTTTGGTAAATATCAGAATTTAGATCAATCTCATATCTTTCTGCAGGATACGAACCGTTCTCTGCTCTGCGCTCATAAATCGGAGTTGATTCACAATTGTTACCGGTTTCATCGCAGACTAACAATATGACATGCACATATCTTTCATCTTGCTCACCAAGTACCCAATCATGATTCATAGTGGTTTGAAAATTGATAACTATTTTCTGAACTGTGTAATCAATAGGAAGGTCTTGCGACACTGTTTTTTGCACCTGTTCAGGTACGAAATCTGTTCCATCTACTACGAAGGTATGTGAAAGATCAAATTGTTCAGCAACATTGAGAACCTCTGGTTTACCTCTTGCACCTTCCATCATCTCTCGACCAACAACAAGTGATAGACAGCCGGGCATAGCCAAGGTAAGAAACATGACCACTAGGGCTATGCTTAGAACTCGATGCCTTGGACTAGACAATGTATGACCCAACCCTCCGTTGAACACCGTACATTTCTGTGTGACGGAGAAAAATTGCGCTATTCATCCTTCTTTCTACGTCTAACACTTCGCCGTTTAGGACTCGAGGTCTCATCTTTTCCTTCTTCAGGTGTTGGTTTTTCGGGTGGTGTAGATTCTTCACCAATGGTGAAATCAGAATTTGTAGATCGCACTTCATTTCCGACTACTGTATTGTCGACCATGGCTTCGACGTTGACCTGTTGCCCTGGCAACACACCGTCCTCCCCAGTAATCTCAAAGATTTGTTCTCTAAAATCTGCATCAGAAGCCGTGAGTTCAACTTCTTCATCAGAAAGATGCTTTCTCGACTCAACATCACCCAAGAAGGCATCAAGGTCGTGCTCTGGTGCATCCTCCATTGCTTCACTTAATTCCGTACTAACTACTTCATCGCCATCGGTGTCTGCTTCTGTTTCGGCAACATTTTCGGCAGCGATTCTTTCTTCTTCTTGTGCATCGAAGTAGGCTTCTGCCTCTGACAAATTATCGTCCCATTCACCTTCCCATTGTTCCTCTGTGAAGCCCATTTCACCCGTATGTGAGTCAAATGATTCATGGCCACGAACAATCATGTCTTCATCCTCTTCCTCTACTACTTCTTCCTCAACAGTTTCTGGCAAAGCCTGATACTTGCGCTTTCGGCGTGAATAATGTATTGACAAATCTTGCTCAGTACCACAATATGGACAATGCTCAAGCATTGAAGGAATTGTAGATTTGCATTCCTCACAATCATGGAACTTTGATCTTCCTACTCGTAAGTCAAAGTCACAATAGGGACATATGTCTTCATTTCCTTCAATCTCTCCATCACATGCAGGGCATAATTCATATGTTTCTCGGTCTGCATCTGCAAGTCCCCTTCTTGTCAAGTAAATCGCGCCTACAAGAGTAACTAATGCAATGATTCCTGCAATTAAAAACAAGGCTATTGACGAGGATTCTGAATCATCTGAGGCATCTTTACCATTTTCTAATTCTATTGTCCATGCTTTGGCATGTGGACTTACTGAGGTCCCTCTGGGTGTAATTGCTAATTCAATTTCACCAGGGAGTTCTGCATTTATCTCACAACGCACTGTTTGTTTCTTGTTTTCCGGTTCATTTGCTGAAAAGGACAGGGTGTTGGTGCTATCCAACACATCACCTGTAGAGCGATCTATACAATCAAAAATCTCGCTACCAGCTCCACTTGTGGCCTCTACATCTATGACATAGGCATACTCGTTCCCAGCATAAAGTGGTGGACCGGCCGGTAACCAGCCTTCCGTATTTTGTAGGAAACGGAGTCGTAAATCAGAAATCAAACTGACATTGGCAAAGCCAATGTTATCCGTTTCTAATCGATCATAAGACGCCTCATTTTTTGACCAAGTAACTGTGAAGGGTATATCCCTAGTTTCTCCCTCCACAATCGAAGTAAATGTCGCACTTATTTGGCCCTGATTTGCTGTATTCGAAGGTGGAAGTGAAAGAGATTTAGTTTCTAAGAATTGGCCATCGAATGTTGCAGTTAACTCTCCGATAGCTGTAACCATTCCAACGTTCTGCAATGAAACCGTGAAAGTGACCATATTTCCAGGGGTTGTCTCATCCGGGTCAACAGACACGCCCCGAACAACAACATTTGGTTCTTGATAAATCGTCAAAGAGGTTGTTTGAAGATTGTTGAACGGATTGGATTGTTCAAGATTTTCAGATGAATCTATTTCCATTTCAAGCTCAACATCACCAGGGGATGTGTCTGTTAGTTGGGATGAAGTTATTGAAACAGAGTATTCTGCAAATGTGTCAACTTCTGTAAATGACAATGATACTATTTCTAGAGTAATTCCATCTTTTATCCTAACTTCAAGAGGAGCTGTTGTACTTCCTGAACCAGAATCACGGGCAATTGTTCCAGTAATGGTCCAAGGGCCTGCTAAACCAGGATTTGCTGTGACATGCGGACCGTCCGCATGCCAATAATCCGGCAATGATTCAACATCAAGTACACGCAAAGCGGAATTATCAGCAGATGTGGACTCAAGTATGTCATCACTGATATTTGCATTGACAACTCCTGTTACATCATAATTACCTGCTGAAGGTGCACTGGCTGTTTGATTCACCCATGCAGTCTCACCAACTTGTAGGGAGGGTACAGAGAGCATTGTGGCGGTTCCAGCAAAGGTGAGTTCGAGATGACTGGATGGTGCCTCAGCATGCCCAGCGTTTTCGATTCCAATCTGTATTTCTATCTGATCGCCTTCATGAGCACCAGTCGACGGGTCAATTTCAAAATGTGAAAAACGAAGATTGGGTAGGCCTTGGATATCAAAATCATGCGAAATTATCTTTGATTCTCCATTATGTGTTACCCTAATCACAAGAGTTTGTTCTGCGTTTCCCCAAGCCAGATTAATCCAGTCAAAATCAATGTCCGTAAAATCACTTGCAGGGATGTCAACATTGTATTGTGATGATGGATTTCCTGACTGATAACTATTTTTGTGGAACTCAACCACAACATCTTCTGCAACAACATTTGCCACGTTCTGTAACGACAGAGTGAATGTTACATCACCGCCCTCTACTGCTGTTGATGGACTCATTGAGAGGCCTTCTGTACTGAATGCAACGTTGCCAGCAAGCTCTGCATTTACGGGCATTGCTACTGCAAAAATTGGTGCAAGGAAAAGGAAAGCGCACAGCACATTTGTGAATCGAAGCCTCTCCATGGGTTTGGGAGAACAGGCAAGGCACTTCAAACCTGCTTTCCGAAAGGTCTCAAGATGCCAAAGCAAGCACAATTGAATCAATCCCATTGGAAAGCCTTGAAGGGCGGGGCATCTTGTGGATATTCAGTGCCAGTGATTTCTCGTCGGTTAATCCTTGCTACCCTAGTAGCAATTATCTTGTGTGTCACACCACATGGATCTTGGATAAATGTCGAGGCTTCGTCTGGTAAATCTAGTGACTTTTCATTTAGTGGAGGACCTGATTCTGAGCAAGTAATCTCAGGGACTTACACTATACGACTCACTAGTGTTGAAAACCTAGATTACATAAACATCGAACTAATTGATGTTAATGCACAAACCACACCAATTGCGAATGTAACATCTGCACCATGGTTGTCTGGATGGGATACCAGTTCACACTCAGATGGTGATTATACCCTACGAGCAAGAGGTACTTTGGACAATGGAAGTGATACAGGTTGGATAACTAGCCCTACTTTCACACTTGATAACACCGCACCTAGTTCTCTTTCGCTATCGGTTTCGAATTCGATTATTGGTGATGGTTCATCCACAATAAATCGTGCTTGGTTTACTTCACCAGAATCGGGAACTCTCGACTTTTCTTGGAGCGCAAGTGATGAGCATCTATCCTACGCGACTTTGACAAATATACCCGGTTCTGGTACACCACCTACTGATGGCCCTGGTACAATTACTGGATCATGGTCATGGTCACCAGGGGACCTTTCAGAAGGGACTTGGACACCTCTACTGACTGTTTTTGACGAAGCAGGAAATTCAGCACAGACCTCAATACACCTCGGCATCGATAGAACTGGGCCAACTGTTGGCCAACCATCTTTGTCTGTAACCCCAAATGTTTGGAATGATGCGACTACACTTATCTTCAGCGATCTATCCAGTAGCGCATCAGATAGTGGGGGTTCTGGAATTGATTCATATCAGGTACGCGATAGTGAGAATACTTGGTCCGATATTAGTTCCGCAGGTTTCGGAACCATGCCACTTGATGAAGGCAATCGAACAATTCAGTTTAGGGCAGTAGATAGAGTTGGAAATGTTGGTACACCCCATAATGTAACTATGCTGATAGATAGGACCGCACCAACAGCGGGTGGTTGGTTGTTGCCTGATTTAACCGATTCATTGTTTGGACAGGTGTCAATAAGTGTTGATGCAACTGATGCCAATTCTGGAATCGATGTTTCTGAATGCAGACTGGAATATGGGTTTGATGCAAATGGTGCAGGATCAATACCAGACATATCCTCTGATTGGTTGAGTGTGGGGTCGGGCACGTCAAACAGTTTGACATCGGCTATTGATTGGTCAACTACGGCGGGCCAATACCTCTCTCTTCGAGCTACTTTGGTTGACGAGGCAGGGAATTCTGTCACGATCCCAGCACAACATTTCCTAATTTTACCTGGCCTAGATTTCTCCGTTACAGATGCATCACTTGATCGCTTGATTGTACGTGCTGGTTCACAAGACCCTGTTCTTCTACAGGCTACAATCAATTCAAATGAGATTTATGATGGAAGTGTAGTTATTGGAATCCAGAGTGCACCTGCAAGTCGTGATTCTACAACTGAATGGACAACATTGGATTCAATTGTGATTTCAAATGGGAATTTGATTGATCAAAGTGAGGAAATCTCATTGAACATCTCACTACTAACTGCCGGAGAATTCGATCTCCGAATCATTGTTGACCCTGACAACTCTATCTCTGAAAGAGATGAGGGAAACAATGAGGCTTTCCTACTCATTGGTGCAGCGGATCCAGATGTTGTTGGTTCTGTTAGTGGATTTGTTCCAAGTGTCATTTTGATACTACTTGCTGGATTTATTGTCACCCATCTAATCAATCGAAGACAATCGGCGTCTTGAAAGAGGTGGCCACAGTCGCCGGCATGATGGAGAGTCTGTCTCGAATCCCTCAAGACCGAATTGCAGTGCTTATTGGTCGCAAAGGAGTAACCAAGAAGGCCCTTGAGGATGCAACAAGGTGTGTCTTGTATATTGATTCCACTAGTGGCGATGTTTCAGTTGTGTGGAGTGATGATTTTGATCCCATAATACGTATGAAACTACCTGATGTCATCAAAGCAATCGGAAGAGGTATGAATCCAGATCGAGCATTACAATTACTCCAAGATGATCATCACCTAACCCTTTTCGATATGCGAGAATATGTTGGAAAAAATGCTAACCAGCAACGTCGAGTCAGGAGTCGCCTGATTGGAAGAAATGGAAGGATACGCGAATTAATCGAAGAGCATTCTGGCGCTGAGATTGTGATATATGGTTCAACGGTTATCATCATTGGAGATGAAGATGCATTACCATTGGCAAGTCAATCCATTGAACGCTTGCTGCATGGGGCTGAGCACTCATCTGTACTCAAGCATCTTGAAACTGAGAGAAGGAAAAGGCGGATGTCTGCACGAAGTTTGGAATCTATTGAAACCCGAGGCGATGGAGGTAAGTTTGAGGCTCTTGTACCTGGTTTAGATGCTGCCAGAAGAAAAAGAGAGCGCCGATATCGTGGTGCACAAGTTGATCCAGATGATCCAAAAGAAATTGAAGAAATGATGGAACTCTCTGATGATGAATCAGTTGGGTTTGAAGAGGAATAATCAATACAGCACATGAGCCATTGCTTCAGGGACTTCTACATCGACCCCATGACGTCGCGCCCATTCAACCAACCTTGTAACATCACGAACTAGGAATTCCTCTGCATGCGGGTGCCCTTTTGCAACTGCTTGACCTACGTCAATAACGCGGGGACCGTCGTCGTGCCACAAAATGTTGTATTCACTGAAATCAGCATGCACCAATTCTGCATCCTTCCAACAAACACGTATCCACTCAAGCAATTCATCAAAGATTGGTTCCGGATCATCCACATCGACATCACGTAAACGAGGGCTAGGTCCTTCTTCATCACCAAAATAATCCATCACCAAGACATTTCGAAACAAAGCATGAGGCTCTGGAACCTTGAGGCCCTGCTTGGCCATTCTCATCATATTCCGATGCTCCTTCCTAACCCAAATATTGACTAATTCATGGTGACGACGCCTTAGCCCACCAAAACGAGGGTCGCCCTCAATATATTGCATCAATCCCTTGAATACAGCATTACTTGTGTGAAATATTTTGACGGCAGCCACGCCATTGGGAGTCGTTGCATGGAATACGTGTGCTTCCTTGCCTCTTGCAATTGGCCAATCCAAGGTATCGATATGCCCCTGTTGCATTAGTTTGTAAACTGCAAGAAGAGTTCTTTGATCAAAAACTTGATCGAACACCCGTCTATCTACCCATTCAAATCGACCTGTGCCTAGGACGCCCTCCAATCGGTGTTCAATTTCCTTGAACATGTTGGAAAATCGCTTTTCTTTCATCCATGACCAAGAATCTTCTTTTTTATCCATCTCTTTGTGGTGGGCTATTTCTTCGTCTTCTTTCCACTTTTCTTCAGCAAGAGCAATGTTTTCCGCTTCAATATCCACTTCGGTTGAAGATGGTGGGGCATCCAAATCAATCTCAGTGGATTCATCGAAAGCTGTCCAATCTCTGTCATCCGCATCTCGACGAGCCTTGCGGCGACGACCTATGTGACCACATCCTCAAGCGGGGCCAAATAGACTGTCGATATCTTCGTCTGTGACATCGTCGTCGATTGGCTCGGGTTCAGGTGCTGGTTCCAATTGTGGTTCAGATGTCTCCTCTTCTGCAACTTCCTCGGCCACTTCTTCAACCGTTTCTACCTCATCAGGAGGTGCTTCTTGTGGTGTAGATTCTTCATTTGAATCACCAAAGATTCCAGCATCATCGAGATCGTCCCAAGATTCGGTGCCTGTTCCAAAGACATCGACTATTTCGGGTAGAACTCCTTTTCGTGAGAGATAAAGTGACTGGGTTTTGGAATATCGTTTCTTAACATCAGCCTTGGAATCTTGAAAATCCCATGGCTGAACAACAATTAGGTCGCCTTCACGAACCCATTGCCTCCTACGCATCTTACCAGGTATTCGTGCCAACCGAGTTTCCCCATCGGCACAAACCACTCGAACACGACGTCCTCCAAGAATCTGATCTGCAATTGCAAACATTTCATTGATACGCTCATTTGGTAGAGCAACTCGAATCTTGTCACCGCTACCGCCCTCTAGTTGAGCCAGTAGTTCTTCGTCGACTGTTTCTTCTCGTCGTCCCATGGTAACAAGTCGCCGAATCAGGCACCCTACATAAACACGAAGGGGACTAAATTGGGTTGGAGATGATGAATCAATCAACTGAATAGTGCTGCGGCGGCATCAGATGCAGCAATAGCAAGCACGTCTGCTAGAACACCAAATCCAAGAACCACAGCACCCATTGTACAGAGCATAATGGCAATACGAATCATTGGTGCACGAGACATTCTTGGACTTCGATCTGTTTCTTCAAAGAACATAACCACACAAATTCGAAGATAATAGAAGATTGATATCGCGCTATTTATGAAAATCAGAATCGCTAGCCAGAACACCCAAGAAAGTGACCCAAATGCATCCGAAAGTGTTGCACCTGATACGTCACCCACTGTACTGGAAATAATGCCACTAACCATCATCAATTTTGACAGGAAGCCCGACAATGGTGGTACTCCTGCTAAGGCTAACATGAATATCATCATTGGAATTGCAATCATTGGATCCCTTCGAGCAAGACCGTGGAAATGACTAATTTCATGGCCTCTACCTTCGCATTCGAGAAGAGATACCACAAGGAAAGCACCAATCTTGAAGGTTACCAAAACTGCAAGATGGAATATAATTGCAGTTGCAATTAATTCACTACCTGCACCTGGGCCCAATGCACCTATTGCTGCGATTCCTGCAAGTATGTATCCTGCATGTGCGATACTTGAATATGCCAACATCCTTTTTGGATTCTTACTGCCCAAAGCTGCAATATTGCCCCAAGTCATTGTGATAGCGGCAACTGCACCAATCAGAATTGTCCACTCATTCCCTCCATCTCCAAGAGTGACACCGAAGAGTACACGCATTAGAGCAACAAAGCCCATGGCTTTGCTAGCAGTTGATAGCACACCTGCAACTGGCCCACTAGCCCCTGCATATGCATCAGGTGCAGCAAAGTGGAATGGTACGGCACTTACCTTGAATCCAAATGCAACTAGCATCATTGCGAGGCCAATAATTGCCATCCCATTCGGACCTTCACTTGCCCATTTTTCAGCGAGTCCCCCTGTTCCATATATCGATAAATCACCATTCCAAATGTAAAGCATTGAGATGCCATACAATCCAACTGCACCTGCAACGCTTCCGACGATGAAATACTTCACACCCGCTTCGGGACCAATCTTGGTTTCCTTGTGGAATGAAACCAATACATAAGATGCCATACTCGCTAATTCAAGTCCAACGAATAGCGAAAAGAGGTTGGTAGAAAGGGCAACTGTCGACATCCCCAGAGCAACCATCAACACAAGAAGTGAAAAGTCTACTTGACGACGGTTATTGAGAAGTTTTGCTAAACGACGATTCTCTGCTACAGGATCTTCCTGTACCTCAAGTTGAAGGCGCTTGTGTGAAGTTGCAGGTAGACGGTCCATGTTTGCGATAACTGCAATCAAAAGTGCGGCTGTAAAAATCATCTCCATCATTCGGCTAAATGGATCTACGCGCAAAATGTAGTTGTCACTTATTGCGCATTCATTCACAGCACCAGTCATGGAAATACAGGCCTCAGCAACTCCTACACCTGAGTCAATCATTTGACTCAATAAAGCAGTAATGAATGAGGCGAATAGAGTAAATGCAGCAATGGCTGATGGCAACCGTGGGTCACCTGTGAATGAAAATCGCTTGCCTCCTAGTAAATATGGAATCCTGATACTTGTATTTGGAATTGGTAAGCGGAATGTTGCATTTCCTAAATTAGGCACAATAATCATGGCTGTTATACCCAAAATTAGAATCCATTCTGGCATCAATATTGAAGCCATATCTGGTCCACTGAATAGAGTTCCTAGGTTCATGGTCGCACCTCCAGCAAAACATTCTCAACCAATAATGATGCCCAATTAGACATCATCTCAAACATGCCAAAGAAGTCTGGATAAATACCATACACTACTGCGAGAACACCAAGTATGAGCATACCTGTATTTTCATGCCAAGTGATATCACGTGGTTTGTCACCATGCATAGTAGGTGGTAACTGTGCAACACCTTCGCCCTCGAATATCGTCCGTTGCATACTCCAAAGGTAATATGTTGCAGTAACAATCAGTGTTACAGCGGGCAGTAAAACCCACCATCCAAATGCCATGTAGAAGGCGATCAATACTGCAACCTCTGCAACGAATCCTGCCATTAATGGAAGACCCAAACTACCCATCCAACCCACCATCATATGAGCTGACATCCACGGTGAATGGTGAGCTAAACCTCGCATAGATCCTATCTCAAGTGTGTGATAATGGTGCTTGAATGCGCCGCAAACTGCGAACAGTAGTGGGCTGATGATACCATGGGCAAACATCATGAATATTGCACCTGCGATACCAAGAGGTTCTAATGTTGCAATACCTAAGAAAATTAATCCCATGTGACTGACTGAAGAATATGCCACCATGCGCTTTAGATTCATCTGTCCGAGACAAACAATTGCTCCGTATACCAGGCTAACCATTCCAAGTACAATCAATAGTATTTGGAATTCAACGAGTTGTTCTGGGAATAAAGTCACACCAAGCCTAAGGAATCCATAGGCACCCATTTTCAGCATTACACCTGCCAGCAACATTGAGCCTGCTGTAGGTGCCTGGACGTGAGCGTCGGGGAGCCAAGTGTGCACAGGCACGCTTGGTAACTTAGTTGCAAAACCAATTAGCATTAGGAGGAATACGACACTACGCAGTCCTTCTGCTGCAATAAATCCTGTACTATTTTCCATCAATACGAAATCAAATGATTTGTTAGTGATATTTCCACTCCAATCAGCAGGGTTATTGAAGTACATAATCAATATACCAGCTAGCATGAAAACACTTGCTGCAAAAGTGTAGATGAAGAACTTCTGGGCAGCATATCGACGGTCTTCACCGCCCCACATAAGAATAAGGAAAAACATTGGAATCAGTGTGAGTTCCCAGAATACATAGAATACGAAGAGATCAAGGCTAACAAACACTCCAATGAGGGCTCCTTCCATCAACAATAGAAGGCTGTGGAAGTAAGCACCCTTCTTTGCATTCCACTCAACAATCATTGTGATTGGAATTAGTAGCGTGGTTAGCCAAACCATTGGGAATGACAAAGCGTCGATTCCTACATGCCACGATACCCCAATACTTCCAATTAATGCGCAAGAACCCTCAATGATTTCACCTGTCTGGCAGTTTTGGTAGAGGTATTCCCCCCATGCAAGGCCAAATGTTTCCTGCAGACCTATGGATGTTGCCATGATAAACATCAAAATGGCGAGGCTGAAATTGACAAAGCGAATCGGACTTGCTAGCATTTCACGCCGTTGATCATTGCTTAACCAATGTAATAGCATCAAAAGGATGGCACCAAATATTGGCAAAAGTGTGAGGGCAGTGAGAGGGTTTCCAAACATCTGAATTACATTAGAAAGATCCATTAAATCACCCCCCACAAAATTGCAATTACTACCAATGTACCAAGCGCAGCCATTAGCAAGTAATCGCTAGCCTTACCAGTAGTCAGTTGCCGGATTTGAGTACTGGCCCATTGACTACCACATTCAATGCGCTTGATTACTCCATCAACCAAATTCTTGTCTATCCATGCAGATATTGCTGACAAAGGAATGAGTGTTTTAGAAATAATCCATTCATATGCGTCATCGATGTACAAACGGTTGTGCAAGGCTGTAGCTAATCCGCCCTCGGCAAGTTCTCCTACATCTGTGTGACCGACACTTCCAGAATATCGAATCAACCAGGATGTAAGAGGTACAGCCCGCTCGCCTTCGGAAAGATGGCCACCATGCATTCTGGCGGCGATGAATGGGCCCAATCCGGCAGACAGGAGAATTGCTGTCCAACCGACTATCTTCAGTGTATTGTCTTCAGGTAGGAAGGCATGCTCAAGTTCGTAGAGAATTGCTTCGAATGGATGTTTGAAGAAATCTGTCATGAAATGTGACCCTTTCTCACTTGCAGGATCTGACAACCAATACACAAAGTGTCCACAGGCGAGAAGGAAGCCACTAAAGGCAGTCACGATTGATAGCGTGACCAATGGTGTTTTGATCCACTGAGTTTCTTCATGCACGTATTCCACAACATCACTCTTGGGCTTTCCAGCGAATGTCATGAACCACATGCGTGACATGTAGAAGCCGGTCATGCCTGCAGTTGCCAATACCAAAATAGCAGGGAAGAGAATCATCTCGCCTCCCTTTAGGTAAACGTTCCATGCTTGACCCACGATACCCTCTTTAGACCAGAATCCGCCAATCAATGGGATGCCTATGATTGACATGGAGCCAAGCATCATAGCAGTACTAGTCACCGGCATCTTACTCGCAAGGCCACCCATGTTTCGCATGTCTTGTGGGTCGAAATGGTGGTGATCACCCTCATCACCATCACCATGGGCATGATCGTGGGCATGGTGCATTTCATGGATGACAGAACCTGAAGACATGAACAGCATGGCCTTGGCCATTGCGTGATTGAAAAGGTGGAACATTGCGGCTCCGAATGCAAACAATGCGTACTTCTGATATCCTTCATTGGCCAACCAGCAGGCAGCACCTAATCCAGTGAATATGTACGCCAATTGGCTCATGGTCGAATAGGCCAAAACACGCTTGATGTCGTTGGCTACAAATGCAATTAATGCAGCCATAAATGCAGTGATACCACCAATCCAAGCAATCAACATCGCCACATCTGACAACGCTCCTTCGAAGCTGGCTTCACTGAAAATGGGAAACATTCGGGCTACGAGATATAGGCCAGCGTTTACCATGGTAGCAGCGTGAATCAACGCTGAAACCGGGGTTGGGCCTTCCATTGCATCAGGTAACCAAACGTGCAGAGGGAATTGTGCAGACTTGCCAACACAACCGATGAACATCATAATTATCGGCCATTGAAGATCTTCTCCATGAATTGTACCTCCTAATGTGGGGTCTCCAAATATGACTGCGAAATCTAGGCTGTGATACAGATCGTATAACATAAACAATCCAACCATTAGGAATACATCTCCAACACGTGTTGTTAGGAATGCTTTCTTGGCTGCGGCTGCAGCACTGGGTTTCTCCCAGTAAAAGCCGATTAGGAGGTAGGAACAAAGACCCATAATTTCCCAGAATATGAATAACCAAAGGAAACTGTCAGCAAGGACCATTCCGAACATTCCCATGCTAAATAAGACAAATTCGGCGAAGAAACGATGGTTACGATCCTCATTGATAGGATCTGTAGTCATGTAACCAATAGCGAACCAGCAAATGAGGAAGCAAAGGAATGCTGCAACGAATAGGACGGTTAGTGATATGCTATCTACCCAGATTCCAAAACTCAAAACTGATTCTGTTAGAGTGTTGTCAGATGCGATGTTGTCGAAAGTAATCCAATCAAAAACCGCTCCCTGGTCCCCAAAATGAGCATGATGAACTAAAAATTCAATAATTAGCCAAATGGTGAGAGATAGTGTAATTGCTAAACCTGCCAAAGCAACAATGCCACCTTCTTTCAATTGATGTTTCCACCAATCTTCGCCCTTATACTGTTGACCAATAATCAGTATTACTGGGAATATCGCCAAAGGAACTGCTACAATGAGGAAGGCACTATCAATTGGATTGTATCCAAGCAAGTGCCGAATAAACGGGAAACTGACCATTGCCAATACTGGCACAAGGAGGTTCCACTCTGGTTTGCTATGTTCTCCCATACATGTCCCTCCTTAGTGCTTGAGCAGCGATACCTCATCAAGTGAAATTGTCTGCCTTTGGCTGTATAGTGACAGTAATATGGCCAGACCAACTGCTACTTCAGCAGCAGCGATTGCAATTGCAAAGGCAGCAAATACCCATCCGTCGATGTTTTCATAATGATATGCTCCTGCTACGAAATTCAAATTTACAGCGTTAAGCATGATTTCAACACACATTAGAACAATGATTGCGTTCTTCCTAGTAAAAACGCCTATCAAACCAATGCAGAATAAAAATACACCTAAGCCTGAAATCCAACTTGGATCAATCATTCTTCTTCACCCCCTACCTCGACTCTACGAGTCCGTTCGGCCTTTCTTGTTGGAGATGCAATATAGGATTCAGCATCATCTGAAATTTCCCATAGTAAGTTGATTAGGCGTTCGTCTCTAATCAAATAAGCAGCACCCGCCATTGCCATGGTCAATAAAGCGCCAAGGATAACAAGTGTAAATGCCCAATCATTGAGAATTGCATTTGAGAACTCGAGAGTTGTCATGCCATCAGGTCCTTCTATTGGATTCCAGTTAGCTGGATCCATCATCACGGTGAGCAGAAGACCCAGTAGGCCAGCAACCCCAATCCGAGCAACTGTACTGAACATCCTCACTCGAAATCCTCCTCCATGATTTGTCGTCGAGATAGCATCACTCCAAATGCATAAACAAGCATAACACTACCAAGATAAACAAGAATCTGTACCGCAGCTAACATTTCCGCTCCTGCAATGAGAAATATTCCAGCAACAGCGAAAAAGCACATGATTAGCGCAAGCATTGAATGAGCAACTCGATTGGAATAAACAGTACCAAGTGCCCCAAATATTGCTACTATCGCAAGAATTCCAAAGGATATACTCTCTACAGAGGCGAATAAACTCCCAAAGGGGTCCATTATGATGCTCGGTAGTTCCACAATCAAGCCTCCGCCTTTTCTGCTTGAGCTGCAGCTTCACGCTCTGCAGCCTTCTCTGCTTTCTTCCGAGCCTGTGTGGCTCTCTTTGCTAATTCACGATCTACTGCTTCTGCATGTTGCACGGGCAGGACTCGAGTTCGATCTGCTTCAAACCACAAATCGTCTCTGGTGAATCCAGACATACCATCGTATTCATTGGTCATGAAGAATGAATTAAATGGACAAGATTCCATACAGAGACCACAAAACATGCAACGACCAATGTCTATTCGTCCAGACACGATATCTGTTTCAGCCCCAACAAGTTCGTTTGCTGCAACCTCTTCAACAACTCCTGAATGATTCCAAGCGACACTAACTGTATCTCCTGATATGGTGATTACTTCACCAAATTCATACTCTTCCGGAGGTGCTTCGTGAGTCACAGATAGTTGGAAATTACTTGCCGCTTCCTTACTTCCTTCTAAGCGGCGAGCTGCAAGCCCACCAACTTCAACTTTGACTCCGTATCCAAAGTTCTCTTCCCCTTCTTCAGGAATATCGAGTACGTTTACTCGAGTTTCTGTTTCCATGTGCAAACAATTGTTCGGACAAATTCTGACACATGCTTTACAGGCAGTACATGTTTCCCATATCACTCCAATTCTTCCATTGTAGTTTCCTGGTACGAAAAGCCATGGTTCCAACTCCTCGAGTCTTTCATATGGGTACATTACCGTAAGTGGGCGATTGAAATGCGGAAACAATTCAGAGGTTTCTCTATCGGCTGAAAATGTCTGATTGACACTTGGATGGTCTACAGAAGAGTACTGCTCAACCTCAACATCAGATAGCATGTTTGTCTTCTTGCCATGATAAGCGCCGCTGGTTCCATGGGATCGAAGGAACTTCGAATTCCCAATGATTGGGAATGTGCGTAATGCAGTTTTCAGAGTCATCCAAAGCGGTCTTACGATTAGATTTCGAAAGTTAGGTGTTGCATGCTTATGATATGCCATTTTAATCACTCCTTCTTTGCCCCGGGCTTGCTACGTCTGTTGTTTGAACACTGAATGGCCTTGTTTGAGCAGCTAACGCTTCAGGGTCCTCATCGATAGAGAGTAGGACGAACAAAACAAGTCCTATACTTGTAATTAGAATCGGAACAAGAATTGGCCATTCGCCATTGATGCCGTCGTAAACCCACAACCTCAGAATTGTTGCCATAACTAAATTCACCAAACTTAGTGGTAGCAACCATCGCCACCCAAATTCCAGAATTTGATCGGTTCTGACACGATGTAATGCGGCCCTGAGCCAGACGAATATGAAGAAAATCAGCCATGCTTTAGGGAGAAGCCACATTATGTGTGGTAAATTCTCGATGAATGGTATGGAATCTTCAAATGGTGCTTCCCATCCTCCTAGGAAAAAGTGTGCGAATAATATGCAAGCAGCATATGTACGCAAGTACTCCGAGGCAAACATCAAACCCCAACGCATTCCACCGTATTCAGTCCACCATCCTTCAACCAATTCGGCTTCAGCCTCTGGCATATCGAATGGTATCCTTTCCACTTCAGCAACCATCACCACAAGGAATAGTATTCCACCTAACGGTAGTAAAAAGATATTCCAAACTCCACTATCTGCTTGGAATTCAATCACTTCAATCATATTGAATGAACCTGAAATTACAACGACGCTTAGCACTGTGATGAGGAGAGGAATCTCATATGCAGTCAATTGTGCTGCGGACCGAATCCCACCAAGTAGTGTGTATTTGTTATTCGATGACCACCCTGCAAAGAAAACACCGAGAGGTGCAACGCTGAAAACAGCCATTAAGAAAAGAATTGACATTTCAGAATTATTAGCATAGTAATTCGGACTCAGTGGGATGAATGCAAAACACATCACCGTTGTGGCGATAATCAAAAATGGGGCGACTTCGTAAACGTAGTGATCTGCTTTCTCAGGAACCATATGCTCTTTTGTCAGGAACTTCATCCCGTCAGCTAGATTCTGGAAAAATCCAGGCAAGAGCCACCAAACTCCATGGTAACCGCGATTCTGAACTCTTGAAACTGACTCAAGTTCGTGATCATTTCCTGCGAAATCATTCAACGCCCTGTTTACCATACCAATTGGTACACCTGTACCGAATGGTAGTTGGTTCCACCATTCCCCTGCAGTAACTCCATTTTCACCAATCCAAAGACTGCGTAAGGAAGTTCTCGCTCCACGACGATCCATCATGCGGCCCAGAACCTTACGTTCCATCCAAAGTAGAACGAGAAGAGTTCCCATAATACCTGCAAACATCAATGCACACATGAGGAACTCTGTAAGGAACCATGCAACGGAGTCAGTGTACTCCCAGTGTCTCGACATTCCGATTGTGTTTTCGGAGAGGAAATCCATCCCAGACCGGACCCAACCGCGGATGTCAAGGATATCTTCAGTCATGGTATCACCTATCTGTTTCTCCAATACATGGGTCGAATGAACCCATAATTGCAGGTATATCTGCAATTTTATAACCAATCATGCACTTACTAGCATAAGGAATTGTAATGAACATCGGACTACGAATTGACACTCTGTACGGGTGTTTTCCTCTTTCTTCTCCTCCTCCCACAATGTAGAACATTGATTCGCCACGGCTATCCTCAAAGTGGTGGAATCCAGTCTGGCCTTCTGCCGCACGAGCTGGTGCTTTAGCCAGAATGGCGGGATCGCCTGGTTCATGATAGGTTTCTGAACCTCCAGGAATCTTGTCGAGAGCCTGAAGAATCATCAAAGCACTCTGTTGCATTTCCTCAACACGTACACGGTATCGGTCGTAGCAATCACTTCCTTTGATAGATGGTCGCTCAACTGAGGGCTCCCAATCGAGTTCGTCGTAAACTGAATATGGATGGGCCCAGCGAACGTCATAGTCGTGTCCAGCGGCTCGAACATTTGGTCCAGTAACACCATGATTGATCATATCTTCAGCCTTCGCATAACCAACACCTTGTGTCCGGATTAGGAAAATTGTACTTTCATCCAGAATCGCTTCGTACTCTTGGATACGATCGAGGAACAATTTCAACTTCGCTCGGCATCTAAGTGCAAATCCAATCGGGAGGTCACGCTTTACACCTCCTACTCGAGGGAAATTGTAGTGCATCCGAGAACCGCCCAGTTCTTGCATCAAATCCATCATCATCTCTCTTTCACGGAGACACCAAACCATGCCGGTGAGGCTGCCAATATCTGGACAATATGCGCCTAGCCACATCAAATGGCTAGCTATGCGTTGTAATTCAACAGCAATTAACCGAATGTATTCTGCGCGCTCTGGCACTTCTACCTCGAGTAAATCTTCGGCTGCATATATCCAAGAATGCGACCATGTGTTTGCACTAGCATAGCATAATCGATCGCAATATGTTGTGATTTGTGTGAAATCACGAGCTTCGCATATCTTCTCGACACCTCGATGGATATATCCCAAATCAGGTTCGGTATCAACAACAGTTTCACCGTCAATCTTGACCTTTAATGTCCAAAGGCCGTGAGTCATAGGGTGTTGTGGCCCCATTGAAATCCACATTTCTGCCATTACTTGACCCTCCCAATATCGTCAGGTTTGCGAGTGAAGCCCTGTGGATCGTCATACATCTCATTGAAATCATGATAGCGTAATTTGTGTTGCTTTTGTAACGGATGATATCCTGTTGGTGAATCATGTGGAAGGAGGACACGTCTCATACCAACATGTCCTTCGAAATCGATCCCGACTAAATCCCAAGTTTCTTTTTCATTCCAATCGGCACCTATCCAAATGTCTGCAACGCTCGGAACTTTTGGCTCTCTTGTGCTGGGAAGTTTCATCGAAATCTCGAGTTCGATTGGTATTCGATTACCAGATAATGACCCGACATCGACCTTTGTTTCACTAACATGCTGATTCTTTATTCGCGGATTTTTAGATCCTAAATCATCATTTTCGACTTTTACTGCAAATCCTGGATCAAATACTCCTGTGCGCATTAGGTGAACTACCACTTGCCATTCTGCTTCTGGTTTGTCTGGCCAATGGATACCAGTAATCATCGAGCAGTGATCTACTCCCTTGGAATCACAGAGCCACTCAGCAACAGGTCGCCATTTTGTTGGCTCAAGTTCAATGAAAACGTATGCATTTTTGCGACGGCCGCCTGTATGGAATCGGACCTCTGCTGAAACTGAATCACCGAAGTCGCCTATGTCTGCAACAATATCCTCTGCTGCTGTCAACGCTTGCTTTGAACTGACTTCCTTACCCAAAAAATCACCTCAATCATCAGAAACGATAATCGGCGCCCCTCGCGCCTCAGATTCACCACTCGGAACTGCTCCGATGCGGATAATTTTCTCACGTAACTTACCAAATCCATCCACAAGGGCTTCCGGCCTAGGTGGGCATCCAGGAATGTAAACATCAACTGGAATTACTGTATCTACGCCTTCGAGGATGTTGTAAGACTGATAGTACGGGCCTCCAGAAATTGCGCATTCCCCCATTGCAATACACCATTTGGGTTCAGGCATTTGTTCCCAAAGTCGAACTATCGGGTCGGCAAATTTTTTGGAAATTGGGCCGTTTACTAGGAGTACGTCACATTGCCGCGGGCTGCTGCGGAAAACTACACCGAAACTTTCAGCATCGAATCTGCCGCCACCTGCAGCTGCCATCTCCAAAGCACAACACTTGATTCCAAGGTGCAATGGGAATAGTGATTTCCTCTGTGCCCAATTTAGGAATCGACCTCCAAGAACACTGATGAAGTCCTTCATCCGTGTAGCTTCGAGGGCTTTATCGTTCAAATCTCCAATCATGTCGAGTAGTCCACGACTACTGAACGCTGTGTAATTTTGTCCGTCGCCCATGTTATCACCTCAGATGTAAATTCGACCTCTCTTGCGGAAAACATGCCACACTCCAAGCCCCATTAGGAAAAAGAAGACAAGTAGCGATACTAGTGAACCAATAGCAGCATCAATTCCACCATCTGCGCCAGGTGCAGCAGTGTGATCTGCACTCATCGCAACAATTCCTCCAAATGCAAGGAACATGAATGCGATGTCAAAAACTAGGAAAATAATTGCATACCAATAATATTGGAAGTGGAAGTCAATCATGGCATCGCCAACAGGATCTGCGCCACACTCGTAGGTGCTGAGGCGGCGAACGTACAGCGATTGATCGGTTTCATATCCTTCAAGGAGAAAACTACGTAGTTTGGTGGGATCGTTTGGGTCAGGCATTGGTCGGAGGAAGCGAGAAAGCAAGAACCCGCCCAATGGAAAAAGGATGCCGACAATAGTCATCAAACCAAGTGAAAGGTAGGCTGATGATACAGTGGTCATTTCGAAGCCTCAAGGGAACCCGTAGGGTTCCTTGAGACTCTCGACTGATAGAGGCATCATAAGCATATCTGGAAGTGCTTTGCCTTCGACCGATTTGATTAGACTCGAATGCTTCTTTTCCTGTTACCTAAAACAGTCAAAATAATCAGTAAACAAATCACTCCCATGATGGCCCAAGAAACCGTTTCGAATGTTTTTGCTGACAACCCAAACACGCTATCATCAATTGTTGCTTTCACCGTTAAGTCAACGGGTTGAGCAGCTACGGGAGCACTTTCAGGAGTTACAATTAATGTGAATTCAAACTCATCATCAACTGCCATCTGAACTGGTGGTTTGACACGGACACGAATGGTTTCGGTTTCCCCAGGTTGTAGCAATAAGTCAGTCTGTTCGATATCAATGGTCCAACCTCGTAGGCCTTCTGTAGATGAAACCTCAATTTGTTCCTCTATGTTGCCTTCGTTTGTGATATTTACTTCAAAGTCAGCAAAATCTGGATGAGTTATGTTCCTTTCTGGACCATCAACTATTGACACACCTAGATCGTGTACAGTTGCCACATTAACGACTATGTTGACACATGATGGTGTAGCTGTATTCCTCATTGAGGCAGCACAAATATTCACAACTCCTGCCTCCCCATTCAAATCTTGAGTGTCGCCCATTACAGAAAGTGTGAAGTTAGCATAGTAAACACTTGTGTCGTCGGCAATTTCGTAAGGAGTTGTGCCAATATCTACCGTAAATCCATTTACTTTCAATGTGGACGAAATTACAGAGTCCATTCCTTGTTTTGTGAATAGCGCTGATTCAATGTAAGGTGATGTGCCCACATCTGTCACGAGCATAGGTATGACAATTTGTCCACCCGGAGGTAGTGTTACACTAGTCGAATCAGGTGCACCTTGTGGCTCAGCTAGAATAAGTTGCATCAAATAGTCATAATTCGATACCCGTGCTGTAACCGTTTTTGTGAATTCATTAGATGGAGCAGATACGATACTAATCTTCATCTGGATTTGAAGATAGGTTCCTTCATCTTCACCTTGAATGTCAACTCGAAGGAATACCTGTTCTGAGGCTCCTGCTTCAAGTGAAATCTGAGAAATATCGTTGCCAGATGCATCCACATAACGGGTTTGCCAAGGAGGGGGAGCACACGAACTCTGTTGTGAAGGGTCACAGGCCCTAAGACGGAATGAATCCTGAACGTTGCCCTTATTTTCCACAGTGACTGGGAAATCAATCGTTTGACCAGTTCTACCGGTTTGGTCTATTGATGAAACACCAACTGCAACCTCATGCCTTTCAGCAACAGATACCTCTACTGAATCTGTAATTTCAATTGATGAGTCTCCAGAACTAGTGACTGTGAAAACAATATCCACCGTCTCATCTGCTAAAGCGTCTATTGGTACGAAAACTTCGATTTCAACTGTGGCCTTGTTATCAGGGTCACTGTGCTTACCCATTAGTGAAATCGGTGAGGCTGAAATCGATACTGACCAACCTGCTGGGACTGGACTGTGTCCAATCGAAAATGAATCATCACCATTGCCTTGGTTTGTAATCAAAAGGTCTGTGCTTTGAGATGTGCCGGGTTCAACGTTGCTCAGATAGTTGTTGTTCAATGCAGCATTTGCACCATAAGACTGGCCTACATTAATCGTTAGAGTTGCATAACAGCGTTCACTATTGCCATCCAAACCTCTAATTCGAATCTCTGTAGAACTATCCGCTGGTAAACTATCATCAGGAGTTACATCAAAAGCGATTGAAGTCTGACCATTTCCACCGTCATATGGCAATGTTCGCTGATTTACATCTGGTGAGACCCAGTTTGCCTTAGCACCAGTTTTTCCAAAGCCTACTGTCCAATCACTGTTACCTGTATTTGTTAATGTAAAGGTGCCAGATGAAGTTGCACCTGGTGCTATAGTCATTGATGTAGGCGATAAGGATGCATCACACTCGTGTAATTCAGGAATATTGAGGGTCACAGATAGATTGTCCTGAGCAGCATCAGTCCCTGGAGGAGGAGCTGGAGCAGTAACAGTTGCACGGGTGATGAAACAATGTGAACCTGCCTCTGTTTGATCGCCATCTGGAACATCTACAGTTACAGTCACAGTTTCCTCATCATCGGAGTTCAAAGTGACCTGAGCAGGATCAACTGTTGCAGTCAAACCATCAGACCTGCAACTCGAAGAATCATCCAACTCAAGAGAAATTGTTTCCTGTGTTTGACCTGTATTCTTAACAGTTACAGACCATTCAACTTCTGCCTGTCCACCGTAATTTTTGGTAGCTTGGCTAGTAGATAATTCGACGCCCTGCGCGGCATTCCCGGAGCCCTCGCCTTTTGTTGTCGTAACTGTGAGGTCATCCTGTGCTGGCTGACTTGGTGCCCCTGGTGCTGCCGATGTTGCTGTTGCTGTAACAGTAGTGTCACAATCATCAGCAACTTGTTCAGCAGTATCATCGGTGACGTTGACTGTCAAAGTAACCTGTTCATATGATCCTGCTGATATTGTCCCTGGAACTTGTTCAATAGCACTCGAATAACCCTGACAACCGCCTGGCTCTTGACTTGTCCCTAACTGTACGGTGATATCCTCATCACCTGTATTCCTGACAGTGATTGTATATTCGGCGGGACTGCCCGGTGATGCTTCCTTTGAAGAGGAGTCAGATAGTAACTGAACGCTGGCCTCAGCGGCTACAAGAGGGCTCGCAATGACAAGCAAGAGCATCGCGACCATTCGCAAACAGTGGCCTCGCGCGGGCGTGCGCATGGTTGGTCGACGGGACGACCCCCTCAAAAGGGCGCCTATCACTCGATTCAGGATGCTGCCTCCTCGATGAAAGTACTAACGTCTGCCTGACAATTTCTGCATTTAGTGATGTTCGAGGCTTGGCATGGTTGTGTTGAATCATGGTATCTTGCACCACATCCTGGACAACCTCTTCGCGAGCCCAAGATGGGAGTATTGCAACCCCAACATACTACTTGTTGTGAGGTGCTTTGGGATTCAGCGAAGGCATTAGTTGGAGGTGCATTAAGATTTGATTGCGGAGTATTTTGTTCCCTAAGACGCATTATCATTACCGCTGAAATGACAAGACCTAATGTGATGAAAACCAACAATCCAATAATTGCTATATTTGTGCCTAATTTGCTTCCTGTTGATCGTGTCGGGTCTTCTTCCACATCTAACGATATATCATAGGATGCACCTTCAATCGATGAGCCTTCTAGCGATACTTCGACTGTTTCTTTTCCAGAATCATCTGGTGTAACAAGTATTCGCACTCTTTGAGTTTCACCAATGCTTAAACTCAATAAATCTGAGCCTTCTATATCTGCATTCCAACCCTTTGGTACATCCACGATAATTCTCTCTTGAATTGCTGTATTTCCATGATTAACAGCTTCCAAATACAATGTAGATGTTTGCCCTTCGATGATTTCATCGATAGAAACCGTTGACCAACTAATCTCTGCATCTGGTGCAATTGTCAGAGTCGAACCAGAGGTGCGTTCAACACCTTCTGCAACTATCTTCAGTTGGATTTCGGGTTGCCATCCGGCTGGAGTCAAATCGGGTGCTGTAATTATACATGTTAATTCTGAAGACGTTGATGGTTCAACTTGGCCAATCGCATCACAAATACCTGTCCAATCACTGTCAGGAAGGATCAATTCTATTGTAGGTGTCCAAGCAGCTGCACCGTCATTGAAAATCAACCATTTACCTTTGATTCCAGGTAATCCAGGATAGATTGCAGCAACTTCTAGATCATTTTCATCTATGAAACCAACAAATGTCAATACTGGTTCTGGTTGTTCAACAACTTCAATGTCACCATCCCAAGAAATTCTGTATCCATCTGCAGTTGTGAGGTGCAAAGTGATTGGGCCGCCAACTGCGTAGCCATTGCCTTGAAGGCTTAGGAGATAATTTGCTGATCCACCAACTGGCACAGTAAGTGGTGCTTCACCTGCGACAACTGACCATCCTCCTGGGCGGTTGTCAATATTTGGAATGAAAGTTAGTTCAGTGTTACCTCTATTGACAATTGTGTATTGGAAATAAACTGTCGAATCTGGTCTCGCTTGACTAGGCAAAGATTCAACATCGATTGTTGCATAATCATATTCTGTTACTTCCATAATGACTGGGTACAACCATTGCAATGTAGGATCAACCTGAGATATTACCCGGAAGTTCGCCTGTAAAGTCTGGCCTGGCGCAGGAGGTACTCCTAACTGTGGTGTAACTGTCATATCTACAGTTCGTGCGCCGCCGAGGGGGATTGCTCCCGTTGAACCCGACGATGCGCCTATGTTGGAACCTAGACTATCCAAACCAACTGACCATCCTGACGGAGATTCAACGAAGAGATTGTATCCCTGAATCCCGTTTCCTTTGTTCAATACATCAATATTGAATGTGGTCGGTTCAGCAGGGTGCACGTATAGTGTTGAGAATGCAGCCTGAAATTCTACATCAGATAGTACTGGCACATCAAGTGTCAATGTCAAAGGGAATTGGATGTTGTTGTCATCATCTGTTGCAGTGATTGTGAGTTGATATATTCCAGGTGCGGGTGACTTGTCATGAACTAAGGTGAAGCCTAAATCAGATTGTTGTGAACCTGAAAGTTGGAAATTGTTCTGTGTGAAGGAGGTGAACCAACCAGTCATCATTTGTCCATTATTTATTCGCATAGGTGTGGACGCGCTAATAGATGCATTTGTCGAAAGCAAAGCGGTATTACGTATTTGTAAGTCCCATGAAGTACTGGTTTGGCTGGGGCTTTGTACATCCAATATTGTTTGATTTGTTGTTACTCTCACCCCAGGTGCACTAACTGCAATTGGTGTCTCAAAGAGATTGTTATCTTCATCGATTTCTTCTTCTGAATTACTCGGGTCTATCCGGATAGTTATTGCCTGTTGACCTTCATTTACAGGAGTCCAATCCCACGTAGCCCAGCGAATCATGCCTGGGCCTAAATCCAACTCTACTGTGCCGAGATTCTGGGTCCCTGCAATGGCTTCAATCAGTAATCCATCCGCAGATCCCCCGCCCTGATTTTCGATTTGGATTGAAAATTGACACTCTTCATTCACCTGTGGAATGGCTGTTGATAATTGGAAGGAGGATGCGATAGGCACAGGGTCACTACGTAAATCATTGACACCTGCTCCGCGAACTGCCAATGCGAATGGTTGATCACTACGTTGCCCACCATGGGCGACGTCTGTGATTCGGACTGTCCAAACACCAGCCGCTGCTTGGTCAATTAGCACGACTTCTACGTTGTTGATATCATCAGCGTCACCACCAGTAGTTGAACGTCCATTAGAGAAATCGTTCCCTTTGTAGGTGGTACCATCTGGGGAAATCACTACCATATCTAGATCATTTTGTAATTGAATATTGGAAAATGTGCTTCCTGGGTAATCAGACCAAGTTAATACTGCCTTGAATGGAGTGTTACCACGGCTTAGATTGAACTCATATTCACGAGTTTGACCACTACGGACGGTGTTTCTATCATCAACCCAAACCCCTGTATCTGTACCCGGAATCAGTGAGTTTGCCAGATTGACTCTGCCCCATCCTTCATTCATATTCGGTATATCTCTAGTTCCTTCATCTTCAGCACCTAGAATCAGCATACCCTTGATTAGTGCGCCTTGAGGTGATGGGCGACCTGCAACCTCCATCAGATATTCGCGGATTAACAAAGACGCTCCGGCTGCATTCGGTGCAGCCATAGATGTCCCACTATACTCAATGTACCATTGATTATCCCATGTAGAACCACCAGTATCTGAAGCGTCTTGACTTTTACATGAACGGACCCAAGAACCTGGTGCGGTGACATCTGGTTTGATTCGACCGTCGTCGGTTGGCCCCCTGCTACTGCTATCCGACAATAAATCTGGAGCACCGCCGCCGCGGTTATGGTGATTACCAACTGCGACTACATTCTTTGCTGTAGCTGGTGGAGTGATTGTATCTGAATTGGGACCATCATTACCTGCTGAAACAAGTACCAGCATACCATTGTACGACCAGAATTGATCATAGCGGCTCGTCCGACTATCGGCATCCTCACTACTGGTTGTGTATTCTCCAAAGGATGAACCTGCTCCCCAAGAATTTGTGTGAATGTATGAATTCCCTTCGTACGCTTTACGGACTAATGTGTCCATACTGACGCCTCCAAACTCTCCAGAACTATCGTCTTCCATCGCTTGAAATCGCAAAGTTGCTTGTGGAGCAACGCCTGCATATCCACCTCTACTAGCATCGCCCAGTACAGTGCAAAGAACGTGTGTACCATGGCCTGAATGCATGTCCTCAGTTGAGCTATCACCCCATATTACTGATTCAACGTGATCAATGCGGCCATTAAAATCGCCATGATCTCGATCAATACCAGAATCTGCGACCGTGATTGAATGACCACTTCCATTCAATCCAATAACAAAATAGTTGGATACATCGTCAGCTCGCATATGCTCAACTGCTTTGTTATTATCAATACTGAGAATCGGTTCTAGACTTAACCAAGATAAGGCTGGGTTAGCGGCAACTGTTGCGATTTCGCCTAAACCAATGATGCCTAGATGACGGCCTGAATCAATGGGTTTGTGGCTCTCGAGGTACTCTTCAGCTAGAGTATCCAAATCACCGGATAAACCTAACAATCGAACATGATCTTGTGGTGTGCCTAAATCTGCTAAGCGCCAACCTGACAATTCTACAGCGGTGGAGGGTTCGGATGTAAGGGACAATTGAGCAGTGTCTGCCACTAGGTTTTGCAATTTGTGATCGACAACGAATGCTAAAGGAAGATTGTGTAATGCTTCAACTTGAGGTAAATCCAGCACTGCCGAAATCATTTGAGGATGGCCCTGAATTAGGAATCCAGAGGGTGGTATATGTGCACGAATTTCAATCCCTGGCAATTCACTAATTGCCAACCTAGCTGACCAAAGACCAACTTCTCCATCAATCAGAACTAAGGCCAAATCTGGACGGATATCTGCCAATATTTCCGGAACTTGAATGTCTGACTGCAAACCGTTTACATCAAAGCGGCCAAGATGAGTATCGGCCACTGTTTCACGAACTCGTTCATCGCCGTCCCAACTCGCGGAGGGATGTGCTGAACCTATACTATCTGGATCTGGAGTGATGATTATTCTTTCAATGCCAACCGATTCATCTTCATCATATTGTTGCACGACGTGGTTTTGTTGAGCCAAAGGAGACGCGCTAGATAGCAGGAGAATAGCCAGAATGCAGGCTGCTAGTCGATACTGCATAAGGCTCCCCAATGTGTGGGGAACCTGTTCCGTTTTCTATCTTGCCTGTTTATGACGACACCTACGGTGTCGTTCAGAGCCACTGTCGGTCTGCTTCGAGCAAATGCATTTCAGAAGTATATTCGCCAACTTGCAGACTCCATGTTTGGGGTGATACAGCACCATCATAGTTGTCATAATCTAAAGTGATGTTTATCGTGTAAATATCCCATCTTGTTTCGCCAGTCACTATGATTTCTAAATCATCACCAGCAATGGATGTGTGGGCAAGAAGCGATGCCACTCTAAATTCAGTTGAATTGAGGACTTCTCCGTCCTCATTAATGAATGAGGCATCAACTTCAACATTCGCTATAGGTCGGCTTCCATAGTTGTGAACCTGCATTAGAACTACATGTCCTGGGCCAGCCTGTTTGTAGATGACTTCTACATCCACTGCATCACGAGGAACTACCCAGAACCCTACCGCAAACAAACTGAACATCAAGGCAGCCATGAATACCGAAGCAAATACTACTCTGAGTGGAGTGACTTTTTGGATTACATCTAACGCTCGTTCGTAGGCTTCGTCAGCGATTTCTTTTTGCTCCTCTGTAGGGGTAAATTCACTCGAACGCATTTTTGAACGCAATTTCCGTATCCTATCCGTCAAGCTAACTGATTTTTCATCAGCCTCTTGTAAATCAGGGTTTTCAGGATCTCCAACAAGGGTGTACATGCCTTCTATCTCTTCATCATCAGACAAACTCTCACCCCGTAACTGTTGCAAATATGGTCAATAATCCCGATGTAAGAGGCTCGGGTATCAGATAATGGGTCGTTGATGCTTCAACACCCATCATGTTCAGTATAGAAAGATCAGATGCCAATCCGTTGACACCAATTGTAGTACCAGACGGTATTCCACCAGTCACTTGTGCGTCAATTAATACTGCTCTACCATCTAATGTCAGATTGCCTGCATCTATGGGTGTGCCATAGTATTCCGATACCGTGGAAACATCGACGTAGGCCCTAGCGTTTGCAATAATACGGCCACCTCGAACGTCCTCCACCTTAACAACTGGATATGTGTAGTAGGAATAACCAACAAATGTCATGTGAATTGTAGCGCTCTTGAGGTTCTCACCCGCTGCTTCTAACTGATCAATCCAAATCCCTGGTTCAGCAGGAACGTCGCTTTGACGGAGATACAGACGACCTATGCCTTCTCCACTACTTGTGATTCTCAATCCGAAATCCTCTGTCGGTTCAATACTCATGTGACTGGCTAAATTATCTGCCAACAACAGTGAATCACCACGGACGTCCACTGAACGACCTGTAGTAGATATGAACAAATCCATTCCAGGAGATGATGATGAAAATATTAGAGTAGCCATGCCTTGGAAACTAATAGGTTGAGTAATGTCAAATATTTCTGAAGGCGCTGTTGTGAGATTCATTTGTGCGGGTAACTCGTGAAGGAAAACCGTTGCCGGCCACCATTTACCATCATTGAATCGTTTCATTTCCAGCATTAGAGAATCTAAAGATAGACCTGTATTTTCTGAATCATCTGCTTCCATTCCAACAGTTATCACTGAGCCAAGTGAAGCAGTCATGTCCAATTCCTTTGGGATGCCCTGCAAAAGTAACTCATATCTTGCCCACTCATTTCGATCCAATACCACTGCATGAATTGCATCTAATGCTACGCTCATTTGATAGTTACTAAACATAGTCAACTGAGGAACAACTGGCCGGTAATCCGTTGTGATTTCTGCTTCGACCTTGATGTCTGTAGCTTGACCTGGTTGGAAACCAAGCATCAAGAAATTCAAATCCCTACCATTGTAATTGTTTACTTCAATCATGAATTCTGGATTGGCAGGTACCCATCCATTCAATTCAATCCCGATCTCCCATCGATCAGTTACAGACAAATTCTGATAGTCCACTGAAAGATCTATGTGAGGGGCCAAATCTGGTAACCAAATACGGGCATGGAATGCTGTGTGATTATCTGCAGACAAATCTGCTTCCATCGATATACCATGCAGCCACTCTGGTTCTTCCAAGGGCATTCGACCTTGACGGGCATCAACCACCAAATCGAAGTTCTCTGTCGCCTGTAGTTCTACTCCAAAAGAAAAATCTGTTCTTTGATCTTCAATCGCTCCACCAGTAACACTGGTTACCATCTCACCAAGCATAGCATTTACACTCTCTCCAAAATCAGTAAAGCCTGCTAAGAAAAATGCAATTCCTGCAAGTCCCTCATCTTTAGTGAACTCAGGGACATTCAATGAATCATCATCGCCCACTCCTCCTTGGGGCACCTCAAGTGATAAATTTGCAGGCAATGGATCGATTAGAACATGGGCCGTTATTCCATCTGCAGGGGACTCGTGTTCGGTCTCATCAACAATGACTGCCCGGAAGGGTGAATCACCAGGACCTACGAGGAATCCTGTACCGCGACCCGCCTCGCCGGGTGCACCAGGCTCTTCTGCTCCCAAGAAGCCAACTTCAGTTATTCCATGTACTCTAGTAGAGAGTGTCGCCTCACCTGCATCTAGGTCTTGCATGAAAAGGAAGTGGTCTCCATCCATCGTTTTGGGATCTGTTGCATTTGATATCATCAATGAAATTGACCCGATGGGAGATTGGGAAAGCCACGATACGTCATCACCGATTTCCATTGTGAAATTTCCTGGCATAGTATCGATATCCAATACTTGGCGTTGCTGACCCTCGCGACCAGCATAAACAACCTCAGGTATATCTCGATCTGAATTGAATACCAGTTCCTGTGCAGATACATCGACGACTAAAGATGCTGGATGATCTGAAATGAATACATATTGGAAATCACTCGTTGGAATATCAATTGCTCCATTCTCATCATCTGTGTGTTCCAAGAATAATATTCTCAATGGTCCACCGCCATTTGCTCCGAACTCTAATCTCTGTGTTCCGGCTTGAGCGTCGTCGACAATATGTAGCGAATGTAATCCTTCATGATGTAGACTCAATGCAATTGGTACCAATTTCGAATTTGAACCATTTCTACCCTGAACTTCTGTTGTCGATTTGTCATCAGCCAACAGCATGTGTGGCCCTAAACCAACCGGAACATCACTGGAGCCCATTACTAAACTTAGCGAGCCAACTGGCATAGGTTGACGTCCAACTTCAAAGTGATTGAACATCTCCAGATGAATTGCAGTGCCTTGTGAAGCACTTCCAGTGCTGCCACTGATGACATCAACCAATGCATTTGGGATACTATTGATTACATTTGAAATCTCAATGAAAATATCAACTACTGTCAGAATTGTAGTATCCAATAATCTTGAAAAAATGTCCAGACTATTGTCGGCATTACCAATCTCTTGCTCTTCACTGCCACCAAGCCAGAAGTCACCATACAGCACCAAACCTGTGGGTAAAGCTGCAGCGTCAATTCGAGTCATTCTGTGATCTGTTTCTACGCCTTCTCTGAGGAACCAAGATACGTATTCTAATGAAGAAACAGATTGGGTTGAACGTAAGAGAACCAATGTATTTGGAGGGTTTTGAGGGTTAATTGGTAGCGTTGGATCGTCTACATTAGGTGTAGAATCACGTGTGAAATTCTTGATTCCAAGTATCAAGGAAAGTCGGGTTGGTAACTGACCTGGTAATTCAGGTTGTGAGGCACTACCCAACATTTGGAAACATCGTTCAATTTCCAGCGGAGAAAGTGTTCCAGATGGCATGCCACGAAGCCATACCAATGTCTCTGAAACATTTCCATAAGGTTCGGAAGCACTCTCTCTGTAGTTGCTCTTGTTCTCATAGAAATGCAGCCATAAATCGGCTCTTTCATCAGCATAATATTCAATTGTCGTTAAACCATCCTCACCAATATTGCCTGAACCTGTAGGTAGAACATTATCTGTACGTATTGTCAAATCTACGATTGAGGGTAAACTGTATTCTGTTGATTCTGGATGAACGCCTACCTCCAAGTACTCTAACTCCCATAGTTCACGGACATTGTTCTCCTCTGGAGCAAAATGGGCATAACCAAATCCAATGCCTACCCGACAATCATGCTGCCATGATTGGTTGAAATGGTGTGCATTCGGCTCATAATGAGATGGACAATCTGTTTGACCGCCATTATCAATCTGAATTGAGATTGGGGCAGAGAGTGCAGCGATGGTTACTCCAGTGTCATCAGCATTTACTCCTCCACCAGATGTAATACCTGAAGCAAGTAAAACCAATGCTGAAATCAACTCAGTGCCTGCATTTGAGATATCAAACCAGAACCTCTCAAACCCAACCTGAAGTGCCCAATCAGTGGGAGGTATTGTGAAATGAGAATCAATTAGCCAGAGATAAGATTCTCCACCTTCATCCAATATCCCTCCGAGATTAATTCCATATGCGAAGGCTTTGATTAGAGATACTTCCAATGATTCCATTTGATTCCAAAGTGGATTGTTGATATCGATGACTTCTACGCGGTATTCAATCGTTGGTTCAATCCATAATTGAGTTGGTGGTGAACCACTAAGTCCCCATCCATTACCAGGTGTGGGCTGAAATGAGATGGTGATGCCAACTCGAATATCATCGACCCCATTCCCATCAATGTCAATGTCGTGCATCAAAGGATCTTGACTAAACAAACTCAGGAGATTGGATGAAAAATCAACTTTCTGATGGTTCTGATAAGTTGGGCCATCATTAATTGCACGATAATCGGTCCAAATCACATATTCTGTGAGTTCTAAAATTGTGCTGAATACTGAAGTTACGAAAACATCCTGCGTAACATCATTTTGACTGGTTAAAATGTCAACTGGTTTGGGATGATTTGGTTCTTCGGGGGCTGTTGATTCTATTTGCAACCCATCCAGTGCTACATCAATTTGAGTAAGTGCATCCTCTGAACCCAATGATCTCACTCCGTTTCGGACTGGGGAAAGTGCATTTTCTGCTTGGAGTGTGATTTGATTGCTGTCAAGCATTTCATCACGGGCATCCAATACTTCATTCAATTCTGCAATTATTCCGAAATCCTCGGCCTTTATTTGTGCAGCTTCAACTGCAGCCAAGGGACTCAAGAGGGGCAATACTAGGATCAAAACCATCGCTAATCCTGTGCGATCCCGGGTCCGGGGCGCACCAAGAATTAGGCGCGGGCTGTCTCCCATGTAACCAAACTGCTCCGAACTCCTTCTAAAGGGTCTTCGACCCTTGTGCGCGTAAGAAAGGCTATTCTTCAAGTGAAATTAACGGCTAATTATGCCCGGTTCCCCACATTTAGGGCAATCTACCCTTGCTTGATTCACTCCAACTGGCATATCCACTGCATATTGTTGGCCACAGGATTTGCAGACCCCAGTTACCTCAGTGGTTTGGGGTTGAATCTGAGCAACTGGTTCTGGTTTGGTTTCACTAGGTGAACTTGTTCGTGTGATAACATCAGGTAACTGAATCCCACTGGCGATGACACTTCCTTGAGGGCCTGATGATTCCACAGGTTTGCTTGTAGGAGTTGGTTCTGGTTTGGATATCTCTTCAGGTTGTGGTTCGTCCTCTTCAACAAATGCTGCTAATAGTGCATCATCAGATACATTCTGTACAGGTGCGCTTGTAGCGGGTCTTTGGCCGCCATAGGACGAACCCACGCCTGCAATTTCTGCCATTTCATCTCCACTTCCTGCCCGTTGAAAACCGGTATTTTCGTTACGACTTTGGTACATTGAAAGCTGCTCTTCGTGGGTGGGTTCTCTAGCCGCCTCTGCTTCTTCTAATGCCGCTCTTTCGGCTTCTATCCGCATCATACTTTGATGAGCGCGGCGCCTTCTCACTGATAGGATGGCTCCAACAATTCCAGCGACAATAACTAGGGCTCCCAAAACACCACCAATTGTGTAAATCATTTCCATAGATGAACTAGACGATTTAGGCTCAGATTCAACGTAAACATTTACTTCACGAGATGAAGAAATACCCTGTTCATTGGTAACTGTACATGTTATCGAATAGTCTCCTCCCTTGTTGAATGTCCATGAAACAAGATCACCTGCTGCTTGAATATCATTGGTCGAATCACCATCACCGTCCGAATCTGTTTCGAGATCAAAATCCCAGACCCAATACAGTGTTGGAGATTCATCGTCAGTGGCATTTAGTCTCCAAGAATTTTCTTCCCCTTGTTTGACCTCAATAGGGCCTGATATATCATCAAGAATTGGAGCCGTTCGATCTTGAATTAGTATTGATGCTGTGACCGTAGAATGACGATTTGCTAGGTCAAACGACTTCAGTTCTACTGAATGATTTCCATCTGATTCAAAACTGTAAGTGAAAGTATTGCCTGTTCCACTGTTGTTCTGGACAAGAATCCCATCTGCCCACCATTCTTCGCGGTCTATTCCGAAGTTGTCAGTAGATGAACTAGTGAGGGTAAACGATTCTCCAAAACCCCGCACAATAGTGCTGCCACCATTGATTATCGCAACCGGATCTGTTACATCATCAACATCAATTGTGATTGAAGATGTATCGGTGCGACCATCGACACCATTGACTCTCAAATGGATGGTGTTAGAACCCTCTGTTGGCCAATCAACTTCTGCCCAAGAACCTGTGAATTCAAATTGACCATCTCCATCAAGATCCCATTGAAACTGAGTTGTATCTATCTGGCTGGAAAGGTTGGGGGTCGAATTAGCAGAAAGGGTAATTGTTTCACCAACATCGATAAAATCGCCAATTGTATAAGATGGAGAGTCGGAAGAAATTGTTGCATTAAGAACTGGTAGCAAATTGATGATGACTGTGAATTTAGCATTGCTTTGGCCATCTCCTCCACCTGTTGGTCCTTGTTCATTATCCGCATAAATGTACAGAGGTTGATTTGCATGTTCTGAATCAACCGTCCAAGTTACACTACCCTCTGTAGTGATGTCCAGCAAATCCGCACCATTAACTCGGAATTCTGGTGCAGAACCATCAAGATACCCCGCCCGCTGACTTTCTGTCAAAATAAACAAATCTGGATTCCCATCCATGGGTATGGCGCTAATCTCAACTTGAGTCCCTTCATCGAGAATTAGTGAATTTTCATCGATAAGCTTGCTGTGATCGTTCACCGGCAATTGAACTAATCCATCATACAGATTCCAATAATTTGGAGTGGGGAAGGAAATATCTAGATTAATCTGAACTGATGTGCCACCTTGAGCACCTTCTCCATCATCACTTGGATGTGCGAGATTATCAAGAACAACCCACCAATTCTTTTCACTTTCATCGGTAGGAACTGTCCAATGCCAGCGAGCAGAGCCAACCATGTCCTCGAATACTGTGTCTTCAGCCCAATAAGTCGGTGACCGATAGGATTGATCATTTGCATATACCTGGAGTGCAGCATTACGGAATACTAAGAAATCAAAATTGACATCGCCAGTTACCTCGAATTCTACGATGGTGCCAGGTTGTAGTATACCTAGAGCAATTTGTTCACAACTCTGATCATTAATGATAATTGGATCAGGAATTGATGATAGATCTGTTGAACTACAAACAGTAGAACGGCCTTGGGA
>MDTC01010406.1_pt1 | contig 39038 bp, 31 predicted proteins | sample 811181 | NCBI WGS metagenome assembly MDTC01 (sample SAMN05326644, study PRJNA326480) | marine metagenome | isolation source: seawater | place: Pacific Ocean: North | collected 2011
CTTTAGCTCAGTTGGTTAGAGCATCTGACTGTTAATCAGAGGGTCCTTGGTTCGAGCCCAAGAAGAAGCGCTAAAAGCCTCTACATTATGTAGGGGCTTTTTCCATTTTATTTTTAAACTAGTTTGTGAACTATTTCTTATACATTATAGCTAATTAATGAAGTTAGGGGCAAATTTGTGAAACCACTTGAATTTTTTATTTTAAATTAAACATTCACAAAATGAAGAAGTCACTGCCATACTTGCTGATATTTCTATTAACAGTGTTTTGCTTTTACATTCATTTTAATGATACAACTAAGTCTATGTTAGTTAATGAAAATAATAAAATTGCCAATTATTATCTCTCATCTGTTGTGAAGTATCATAAAACCCAACCAGAGTTTAAGAAAAGGCCTGTTACAACATTCTTAATAGAAAAAACCAAGCATTTTACTGGGCTTAAAATTGGCGAATCATTCATATCAATTAACTTTTTTTTTATTTTTTTCACTGGAATACTCATTTATCGTATCTCATTACTTTTTGAGAAAAACATCAAATTAGCAACTACTAATGTTTTTGTATACTTTTTATGTTTTTCTAATCTTTTTGCCTTTTTCCCACCTATATTTACATATGATGAACCAATACAATTTTCTCTTATATTATTGTCTTTACTTTTTTTTTACAAGGAGAAATGGTTGGGATATATTGTATTTTTTAGTCTAAGTCTTATTGTTAGAGAAAGTGGCTTAATCTTACTACCCGGTTTAATATATCTTTTACACGAGAAAAATATTAAAAATTTATTGGATTCTTTTAGAAAAAAACACTTGAAAAAATGGGCCTATTTATTTGTTCCTGTCGTTATTTATTTTTCCTACTTATTAATAATTAATAAAACTAATATTATTTCTATTAATTCTACTAATGATGTCTCCAGTCGTTTGTCACTGTATAGTTATAACACACAATCACAAAAAACAGCAATTGAGTCACTATTATCATTTTTTCTTATTCTAGGTCTACCTATTTACCTTACTTTTTATGGATTGAAAATTAAAAATACTGAGAACGAAAAGTATATTAATGCATTTTTAGTTACAGTTATTTTAAATTCTACGGTTGTATTTACATTGACTATGGCTAGAGAAGCTAGATTATTTACAATACCTATGCTTTTTATTTGGCCAATATTTTCCAAAATTTTCATCGAAGACATTAGGCTATTATTCACTCTTAATAACTACAAATTAATTTTTTACAACTTTAATAATGTAGTATCTTTTATTTTTTTAAATTTTTTAAATTATACTCTTTCTTTCAAAGCATATGAAACTTCCATTGGTAAGCCTAAGGAAAACTACTTTAATGAATATTTATTTACACTAATTTTAGTTATCATTACGCATACAATATTAAAGTATAATATGAAAAAAAAATTACTTAATTTATAATACATTTTATTCATTAATTAAAAACATCTACCACTGCAAAATCACAATAATAATCTATTGTAAATTATAGTATATACAACTCAGATTTCTGTAAGATTAAAATTAGAAAACAAAAACTAAATTAATACTTATAGGTTTTCAACATAAAATATTAATTTTAATTATGTTAAAGAAAATTATACTCTTATTTCTACTAATATCTTCATCAAGTTTTATTGCCCAAATTGAAGGTACTTGGAAACTTTCCCCTACAGATAATGCAATGGGCTGTGGCCCTAACCAAGGTGATATTTCGTGGTGGTCAAACAACATTGGAGATGTTTCTGCAAGAAGCTGCTTTTTTGACGACTCGATTACTTTTTTTAATAACGGAACCATGATGCATTACATGGGAGATGAAACATGGCTAGAAACGTGGCAAGGTGTTTCTGATGATGGTTGTGGAATTCCTATTTATCCTCACGATGGCGGTGAAGCTAGTTGGTCAATAAATAATGGGCAGCTTACCATTGCCGGATATGGAGCTCATATTGGATTACCGAAAGCTTTTAATGGTGGTGAATTATCAAGTGTTTCTGAAGCTGTAGATGAAATTATTTATGAAATAACCATGTCAACATCCGGAGATGCATTTACAGCAGACATTCTCAGCGCTGGAGATGGTCAAGGGTGGTGGAGATTTGAATATGTGAAAACATTGAGTACAGAACAATCATCCTATTCTGTCACTTTACAAGTTGATGCAAGTAATATTACAGTGGGCGATAATGGCATGTACGCAGGAGGTGGTGTTTTAGGCGGTGCTCAAGCAGTACAGCTAACAGATGACGACGGGGATAATATTTGGGAAGGAATTGGCACCTTCCCAGCTGAAGGTGGATATTATATTTTTTTAAATTCCCCCTCATATGATGCAGATTGGGGAACAAAAGAAAATTTGGAAGGGCTTCCTTGTTCTGATCCATCTAATTGGAATGATAGGACAATGCCACCATTATCTGCCGATACAACTGTTTGTTTTGAATTTGGAAACTGTAATACATGTTTTAGTTTACCTCAGCCTGAGTTCACTTCAATTCCAGATCAGAACTTTGAACAGGCTCTCATTGATTTAGGTCATGATGATTTTATCGATGGACAGGTGTTAACTACAGTTGTAAATAATATAGATTCATTAAATATTTCTGAAAAAAATATTTTAGATTTAACAGGTATTGAGGATTTTACAGATTTAAGCTATTTAAATTGTCAATTAAATCAATTAACCAATTTAAATTTATCCCAAAATATAAACTTAACCAGTTTATATTGTAATGAAAATCAGTTAACCAATTTAACTCTCAATTCCATTGTAACTTTCCTAAATTGTAGCAACAATCAGTTGGACAATCTACACATCAGTAGTTGTAGTTATTTATCAGAGCTAGATTGTCAAAATAACCAAATATCTAATTTAGATGTTAGTCAAAATTCAATACTAAATATTTTGAACTGCAGTTATAATCAGATTCCAAGTTTAGATTTTAGTAATAACATAGAGCTATTTAATTTAAACTGCAGTAACAATCCAATGAGTTGTTTGAATTTAAAAAATGAAAATAACTTAAACTTTACAAATTTAAATGTAACCAACACCTTATTAGAATGTATTGAAGTTGACGATACAACTTGGGCCTATGAGAATTGGACTTTTGAAAGCGGAAACATAGATAACAATGTGATATTTTCTGTAAACTGCAATTACCCAAGTTATTGTTTTGAATATGCTTGCAATACAATTGTATTTGACACTACAGAAATGTATGTGTCAAGTATTGAATTTCAAGACATCAGCCCTGACTATAATTTAATAGCAATAGCTACGTTTATTGATGCTAACAGTTTGGGTTGTGATAGTATTGTATACAGATACAACAAATACATCTATAATCCAAACTACTTTACTGAATATGATACTACCTATTTTTCTATCGGAGTGGAGGATACACTTTACATTGATGCTGCAATGTTAAATATTTCAGATGCTAATAATATCATAAGTATTTATCCTAACCCAGCTAATGAATACATTATAATAGATTATGGCAATTACACTATTTTAAACAACTACAGCATCAAAATATTAAATAATCTGTCTCAACCGTTATTAGAAAGTCCTATAGAAACTCCTCAACTTCAAATCCCTCTTTCACTATTTACAATTACGGGCTTTTATATAGTTCAAATATTTGATTCAAATAATAATTTAGTAACTACGAAGTATCTAGTTATTGAATAACGGATTTTAAAGCGTTTCAGCTGCATTTTTTAATTTCGAATATATTTTATTGTAAACTACTTTAGATTTATTCTTTTGTAAACTAATATAGTTATTAGCTTCTTTCACTAGTTTCGCATTATTTTTAAAGCCTTCATTATTCCAATTCGGGAAAACCGTTAGAATCACTTTCTCATTATCCCACTTATCAATATTCCACTTGGCATAATCAAGAAGCTCTTGAAAAGTAGCTTTGATATAATAATTATCTTTACCTCTTGATTCAGAATCTGAAATTATAATCCTAATTATTTCATCCGTATTTCTTGAAATTACGTTTAAAGTTTCTTTGAAATAACAATTTTTAATTTGCTTGTAGTATTCTCTTATTTCTTCTTTTCTACTTTCCATTCTAGTGTAAAAACAAATAAAATTAAAAGTTTTAAAATATCAAATAATCATTGATTACCACTTTTACATATAGATTACCTTAATCATAGTATTTATTACTACTAGCTAATTGTTACTTTTGTAACTTAAATTAGTTTAATAAATGACAAGATTCGAAAAAATTAAAACTTGGTACAGTTCGCTCAAAGGCTTAAGAAAAATTGGTGTTGTTATGACAGCTATTATGATCATCCTGTATCTTTTTGGACCGTTATTAAAAGCAATATTAGCAGCGGTAAAATAATATAAATGGAAACAATAACGTATATAAAATTATTAATCTCTGGAATTATAATTGGTGTAATACTTTTCCAAACATCTCTCTCAGCACCAATAGTTTTTAAGTTTTTAAAACCAGATCAGTCCAAAATATATATTAGGAAAATTTTTCCTAAGATATTTACTTTAATATTTTTATTAGGCGTTGGATTTTTATCCCTTCACTTTTTAGCAGAAAGTCAACCTTTAAGCAGTCTTATTGCAGCTACAGTAACCGTGTCTTTTTCCATGACCTGTTATTTAATGATCCCAGCAACAAATAAAGCTAGAGATGAGGGAAATGATAAAAAATTCAAAATCCTTCATAGGCTAAGCGTTATATTAACCATGTTAGTTTTTTTTATAAATATAATGTGGGTTTTTATTTGAAAACTAATCCTTGTAGTTGTCTTCTATTAATTTTTGCTTGATAATTTCTAAATGTTTTTGCTTTTTAGCTCTTCTCATTTTCTTTGCTGAGGCTGTAAAATATTTATGCTGAGTTAAAAACTTCACCTGAATCTCATCCCAAAGTTTATCACTTTTAATTTTACCATGATCTCTGAGCTCTCTTCTTAATGTATCTGCAATTTCAAAAAAATCATCTCTTCCCAAGTAATCTAAATCAGCATCACAAATAATTTCTTCCAATTTACTTTTCGGGTTGTGAGGAATTATTGTAGCGTATATGAGCTTTTTTACTACTTCGATTTGTTCATCCGTATACCCATATTTGGGTAAAATTTCTTCGGCTAACCTTGCTCCAACAGGCTCATTACTGTCATATTGTTCGACAAAACCAGCATCGTGGTAGGTTGCAGCAGATTTTAAAACAAAAATATCATCATCCATAACTCCTTCCATAATAGCTATTCTTTCTACTGCTCTCACTACATCATAAGTATGATGAATTCCATGATAATGTAAATTTTCAGGTAACCCATTTTTCAAAACTTTCATAATATGTCGTTCTGCTTTTTTGTAGTTAATACTGCTATATAGATGTAAATCAACATACTCTCTAAATTTATTATTTGGAACAACCCCCTCAGACTTTAAGGACAAATGAGGTTTAATACCTTCGACATAATACATTTTCACATCTCCAGTGTTTTTTGTAGGTATAACTCCCCTATTAATACATTTGAAATAAGGTGATATATGTTCAAATGTGGATTCAGAAATATTAACCTTCCAAGTTTCGCCACTTGTTTCCATACGTTGAGCAATATTTACAGTGCTCCCCCATATATCATAAGCAATTCTCTTAGAACCGATAACTCCAGCAATAACATCACCAGTATGTATCCCTATTCTAAGTTCCCAGAAGCCTTCTCCATTCTTAATAGATTTTTCTTTTAACTTTAACATTAGCTGTTGAATTTCTAGAGCTGCGAGAACACAATTTATGGGATTCTCCTTGTCTCGAAGAGGTAGTCCTCCAACAGCCATGTAAGCATCACCCATTGTTTTTATTTTTTCAATCTGGTACTTTTCAATGATTTTATCGAATTCTCTAAAAAGATTATCGAGACTTTTTACAAGTTCAGTAGGATCCATTGTCTCAGCAACCCTACTAAAATCTTTAATGTCGGTAAACATTACCGTTACTCTTCGGTACTGTCTAGTTCTTGCAACACCTTTATTTTTTAATTCATCTGCTGTTTCTGATGGAAGTATATTAAGTAAAAGCTGGTCTGCTTTTTCCTTTTCTTTTTCAATTTTACGATTTTGCTGCTCTATCTGATTCTTTTGCTTTGTAATCGTTTTAGTCCTTCTCTCTACTAAAAATGCTAGTCTCCTTTGTTGTCTTTTAATTGCTTTAACTCTTAATATGTAACCTAACCAGATTAGTAAAAATAAAACTACTCCTAAACCTACATAGAATTCCCATGTTTCCCAAATTGGCGGAGATACTATAATTGTAATTTGTCTTGGCTCAGACCAAATACCATCAATATTTGATATCCATACTTTAAAAGTATACTCCCCAGCAGAAAGATTAGAATAATTAATAGTATTGGTATGTTTTAGAATTAAAGGTTCTTCGTACAGACCTTTTAAATGAATTTTATATTGGTTGCCTTTAGGATCAGAGTAATGAAGTCCTTTGAAAGTAAAGGATAAATCGTTCTGAGAGAAATTTAGTAAAATTGTATCAACAAGGTAGGGTAACTTATCTTTTAAATAGTTTTCAAATTTACCTTCATTTAACCACTCAATCTCTGTAATTAAAGGTTTAGGAGGAATTTTATTAATTTTTATATCCTCAGGATTAAAATAGTTGAATCCGTTTATACCACCGAAATAAATTCGCCCCGACTTGCTTTTAAAGAAAGCATTATTATTGAACTCATTACTCTGCAATCCATTACCTTCATTGAATTTTCTAAATTGTTTAGTGTAAGGATTATATTTAGTAATTCCAAAGATTGTGCTCAACCAAATTTGTCCACTTTTATCAATAACAAGACCATATGTAGTATTATTGGATAAACCATCGGCCTCTGTATAAAACTCAAAAATTTCGGTTTCTGGATTTAATTTGTTAAACCCACCACCCAAAGTACCAAGCCACAAATTTTTGTCTTCATCCTCTGAAATGGATAAAACAGAACTACTACTGATAGAATTTTCAACTTCATCTGGCATGTATTGCTTTAGGACATATGAACTACTAGCAAATTTATCTTTAACTTTTCTTAGCCTACATAGGCCAGCACCATCAAACCCTAACCAAGTATTTTCATTGGTGAATACAACCCTTCTACATGGAGCGTTAGGGAAAAATGTGTTGCTATCTAGACTGTAACTAAACTTAAAACTCTGATTATTTTCTAAATTAAAGACATATACACCTTCTTTTGTAGCTGCCCAAAGCTCATTATCATTATTAATGTTTAGATCATATACAGGCTGATTCAAATCATCAATCAAGGGCATGAATCTTTTAAAAATTCCCTTAGAATAATTTTTAGAAACATAAAAATTATAAATACCTGAATTTGTACCTACAAAGCATTTATTATCCTTACTAATACAAATATCCCATATATCATTATCTTCAGAAAAAATTTTATTTTCTGAGAAAAATGGATAATTAAATGCAGTTGACGAATCAATATCAATTATTGAAATACCTTTTCTGCTACCAACCCAAACTTTCGAACTATTTTCCTCATAAATGGACCAAACATACTTATCAATTAACATCTGTTCTCCACTTAGATTATTAGTAACGAGATTAAAGTTTTGCTTCAACGGATCAAAATAGGAAACCCCCTCTTGTGTAATAAACCAAATACTTCCTGAAAAATCTTGAATAATATCATTTATAACATCGCTAGTTATAGAAGCAATATCTGATGGGTTATTTTTATAATTTGTAACAATCTCATTATTATTTGCAGAGTGTATCGAGTAAAGTCCCTGACCTTTTGTACCAGCCCAAATAGTTGTAGGATTTTGACACAATACTGAGGAAATATTTGTGTTCTTCAACTCATGCCCAATTGCTTTAATTCTATCTTCTTCAATAATTTTAACTCCATTATTTGTTGCTATGTAGAGAAGAGAGTCTTTGTAATTATAAAAGTCATTTATAGTGTAATTATTGATGTTATTTGAAAATCTATTTTTCTTAAATTCTACATCATTTGAAATGCTTATTATTGAAATTCCTTCTCCTACATAACTTAAATATAAGTCGTCATTGAAAATACATAAATTACTTATTTTATTTGATTTTAACCCATCTTCTACGGTCAGCCTAACTAAACTGTCTTTCTCATGATGATATCTAAATAACCCATCACTTTCTGTAGAGATCCATAAAAATCCAACAGAGTCTTCAATCATATCTGTTATCTGAATATTACTATTTAAATAATCTTGATTTGTTTTATAAAAATTATTAGATAGAGGTTTCTTATAGTTTAGCCCGCCATTTCTAGTTGCAACCCAAAGCAAGTTATTGTTATCCTCATATAGTTTAAGTGCATAAGAACTAGATAGAGTATTTTTTTGTTTTATCTGATGCTTAAAATATGTTATATCGTATCCATCAAACATATTGATACCCTCTTGAGTACCAATCCACATTAATCCGAAATGATCTTGGATAATTGTATTTGCTGAACTTTGTGAAAGCCCTTCTTTAATTGTCAAACGTTGAAACTTAAGATTTGAAGTCTGTGCTAAATAAGAACAGTTAGCTAGTAATAATAGAATATTTACAAGGCGTCTAACGATTTGCATAAAAGTTTAGTCTACTTCAACTCCAAACACCAAAATGTCATCAACTTGCTCTAGATCTCCACGCCATGATTCAATAGTTTGATCAAGTAATTTCTTTTGATTTTCCATGGACTCATTGATTGTCGATAAAAGTAATTCTTTAAACTTACGATACATAAATTTCTTCCCCTTTTTTCCTCCAAATTGATCAGGGTATCCATCGGAAAAAATGTAAATTTTATCTCCAACTTTAATATCCATTTCGAAAGTTTCAAAATTTTCTTCACCAGGCCTAAATGAACCAATGGCAAATTTGCTAGTTTTAACAATTTCTAGCTCATTATCTCTTATTAAATATAATGGATTATATGCACCAGCAAATTTTAATTTCATTTGCTTTTTATTAATAGCACATAAGGTGATATCCATACCATCTCTAACTGAATCGTCATTACTTTTGTTAAGAGACTCCGAAGCGTATTTATTTAAATCATCTAATATATGACCAGGGTTAGAAAGTTTATGTTCATTAACAGCACTGTTTAAACCATTTGCACCAACAAGACTCATAAATGCACCTGGTACCCCATGTCCAGTACAATCAACAGCCGCAAACATGAGCTCGTTTTTTTGCTTTCCGATCCAGTAAAAATCTCCGGATACTATATCTTTAGGTTTAAAGAGAACAAATGAAGATGGGAATTGTTTCTTTATTAGCTTCTCGGGTGGTAAAATTGAGTCTTGCAATCTTTTTGCATACCTTATACTTGCTGTAACATCCATATATAACTCTTCTAACTTTGCTCTCTGAGAATCTATTTCATCTTTTTGTTTTACAACTTCTTCAGTTCTCTCTTTTACTTTTTGCTCTAGAATTCTTTCTGTTTCTGCTAATTCGTCTTTCATCTTTAGAAGAGCTTGACCTAGCATATCATCATCACTTAATGGTTGGTACTCGTAATTAAAATTACTCTGCCCCACTTCATGTGCAAACTTTGTTGTTTTTTTAAGTCCTCTTACTAAACTATTCATAGCTTTTGACATTTCACCAATTTCATCGTTGGTGGGTCTTAAATCTTTTTTAGGGAAAATCCCCTTACCTAAGTCGAGTAGAATTACTTTTAGTCTTTGAACTGGCTTGGTAATACTTAGGGTAGTAAAAATTGCAATTAGTATAGTACCCAACACAATAACAAGACCGGTGATTAAAAATGTATTTAATAAAAAAGAAAAGTCATCTTTTGTTTTATTAAATGATAAGTTATTATTTATCTGTTGGTCTTCAGCAATTTTACTTCTTATTTTTATTAATTGATCCATCAGGTGTGAACTTTCTTGAAATAGTGGTAGGATTTCTAGTTCAAAAGTGTAATCGGCCATTATTTTTCTTTCATCGCTGTAGCTTTCTATTTCTGTCAGTGCATTTCTTATCCCTGAATTATAAAGAGAAATTAGTTGATTAATAATTTCTGTTATTTTCATTAATTCATTTTTACCACCTGCCTTTTCATTCCAACTTTTGGATAATTCTTCGAGGATTAAAACGTCTGTGATTAAATTACTATCCAAAAACTTTATTGCCTCAATTTTAAATGGCTCATTTGGCAGAGACTCATCATTTACCCATTTTTGCATGTAGTTATGAGTTGTTGAAAGTTCGTCCTTTAGATGATTAATTGAAAAAGATGAAGGCTGATCAACATTGAGAAATTTTTCATTAGTCGCGATGCTGTTTGTGAGCGTTTCTTTTGCATCATTTACTTCTAAATAAGTAACTAGAAAAACAAGTAATAAAAGTATTACAACAATACTAAATCCCGCGCCAATTTTTTTCCCAACTGAAAATCTCAAATCTTATTTATTTGTTTCCTGGATTTTTTGCTTTTTTTAAGTCCTTTAGCTTATTAGCATATTCAACGTGTTTCTCCATATCGTTTAAACTGTAATAAACTGCCGCGATACCTTGCACAATATCTTCATTGTTTTGCTCTATAGCATATGCCTTTTTAAAGAACGGTAAAGCTTTTGTGAAATATTCAATTTGTTTCTCTTGCATAATTATTGCTTTCTCTAATCCATCCTCAGCATCTAAAGCCTTCAAAATCATATCAACTCCTAAATTATGATATATTACCCCCAAGTTATATATTGAAGAAAAATGATTAGGATTTAATTCAAGAGCTTTATTTAGACAGTTAATTGAAGAATCTAAGAAATTTGTGTACGAAATTTCGTTGTTTTCATACTTGTATTTATAGAGCATTCCTAAACCATAATTGATATCAACATCTTTTTGGACAAAGTCATATCCTGGAGAAATTAGTTCTGTAATATCTTTATATTTTTGGTAAAATATTTTAACCTCTTCGTGGTTTAAGGTGTCCATATTTTGCAAGATTAAAAGCGCATCATTGTAAAAAGTAGATGCCAAATATTTTAAAGCTTGGTTATTGTGTTCTTTGTATTTATCTTTTTTATCTAGCTCTATTGATTTAATCAAAGAATTTACTGAAATGTCTCTAGCTTTAGAAATTGGAGATCGGCTGTCTACATTTTTGAACACATCAAGATTCACAAAACCGCTTATGTGCCAATAATAAGCATCATCTTTTCTTTCTGGACATTTTTTAATTACTGTATCCAAATACAATTTTGAATCATTGTAATGTTTTTGCTTGTATTTTTGAAGGAGTAGCTGCATTTCTGGACAATATTCCATCTGTGCATTGTTTTCAAAAATGAAAAAAGAGAAAACTAATAAATATGCTATTTTTAACCAATAATTCATATAATAGAGTGGGCCAATTTAGTTAATAATTGTCCAATTTTTAAATCATTTCTTTCCGCTTTAGTTTTGTTTACTTCGTACTTCAACCTACTCTGAACGTATATAAAGTTAATAATTGATCCTGTAGCTGCCAAATTTTGCCCTTCAGAAACCAATAATGTATACTCAGAGAGTAGACTTTTAACCTGTGAAAGGTTACTGTTCTTTTGTGAACTTACATAAAGCATGTGACAGTCCTTAATTTCCTTAAAATTTTCGTAAAATTTTAATTTAATTTTCTGATTACCAACAAGTTTATCCGTGTAATTAATTTGAAGTTGTTTGAATATATCTTCATCTCCATAAACTGCAATTATAAAATCACCAGCTGAATACTTCTCAGGCCAATATACATTTTTTGCAAAGGAATAAATGAACATACCTTTTAACTTGAGTTTAGCTTGTTTATTCCGTTCTACCTGAGAATAAACTGAGTTAGCACAAAGTATGAAACTTAGAAAAAATAGAGTTAATATTTTAACATTTAACTTCAAATAATTATTTTAAATACAATAATAGTAAAGAAAAAACAAAAACTGTGCCCATCTTATCCATATTTCATTTTTAATTTATAATGCCTTTGCCTACTTTTTAAAGATTTATTTTTAACGTATTGTTTATTGTATTTATCGATAATTGCTCTTCTTCTTTGTTTGTAATTAAAACTGTCTTTGTCTACTCCTGTAGGTTTATATTTTGGTTTTTTACTAGGCGCGAATGGATCATCTCCTAAACCTACTAATCCTTTTGGACTGTTTATATTCCTAAATGAATCTTTTTCTTTTTTAGCTGAAGACCTTACAAGAGAAAAAAGTCCTTTTTTATTTCTTTTTTTTATTCTTCTGCTCTTTTTCTTTTCGGCAAAAGCATCTCTGTATTGCGCATTCGCTTCGCAATGCATAATAATAAAAAATAAGCCAAAAAATAAGTAAACAAAGATTCTCATTGGAATTTTAAATCTCGCTGTTTTGTTCTTGTAAAGTGCTCAAATCTCTATCAAATAAATATAGCCCTCCTTTGTCATTGCCAATCATATTTAATCGGTCAATTGTATTTCTAGCTAGTGCTTCCTCTTCAAGTTGTTCAGAAACATACCACTGCATGAAATTATGAGTAGTAAAATCTTTTTCATCTAAACATAGACCAACTATATTATTAATGCTTTCGGTGACATTTAATTCATGTTCTAATAAAGATTCAAATACATGCTTTAAAGATTTGAATTCTTCCGGAGGCTTCACTAGAGCTGGTATAATTGCATTTCCACCTCTTTCATTAATGAACTTTACTAATTTAAGCATGTGCATCCTCTCTTCATCGCTATGTTGATAAAGAAAAGTAGCTGTACCGCTTAATCCTTGACTCTCTGTCCAAGATGCCATAGAAAGGTAAAACTGTGATGAAGAGGCTTCCAACTCTATTTGTTTATTTAATGCTTTTTCTATTACTGCTTTCAACATATTTTTATTTCAAATTTAACTGATTTAAATTAGTTTAAGAAACTAATAATTTTTTTATTTCTTATTTATACTGTTTCTTAATTTATACGCACTATTTACAAAACTGTTATGCATTTGGACTTAATAATTAAAAGTATTGTATTTAACTTTAATCAAAAATTTATATTATTAAAGAATGAAAAGTATTTACAGGGCGAAATTTTCATCAATCAATATTTTACTTTTACTGATATTTCTTTCAATTTTAAGCACTAATTACACTCAAACCACTTTGAGCGGAAGATTAACGGACAGCGAGACTGGTGAAGATTTAATAGGTGCGTCCATAAAAATCATTGATTCTAAATATGGATGTGTAACAGATTTTAATGGGAAATTTAAAATGAGTACTAATATTCCATTACCTTTTTCCATCAAAGTTTCCTACATAGGCTATAATGAAAAGATATTAATAGTAGAAAATACAAAACCTTTGATTCTTGAACTTTCAAGCAAAGACATGCAATTAGATGCTGTAGAAGTAATTAGCGGTATTAGTAAAAAGCTAAAAGAATCCCCACTAAGTATAGAGGCAATGGATATCAATGATATTAAGCAAACTTCAGCAACTGACTTTTACGAAGGATTAAGCCACATGAAAGGAGTTGACTTAACCTCAGCAAGCTTAGGATTTAAAGTGATTAATACTAGAGGTTTTAATAGCACATCGCCAGTGAGATCTTTACAAATTATTGACGGTGTTGACAATGCATCTCCTGGACTCAATTTTGCTTTAGGAAACTTTCTAGGTGCTTCAGAGTTAGACTTAATGAAAGTTGAGATTGTTTCTGGTGCTAGTTCAGCTTTTTATGGGCCTAATGCTTTTAATGGTGTGATTAGTATGCAAACAAAAGACCCTTTTTTATTCCCAGGTTTTTCTGCAAGTGTTAAAACGGGAGAACGATTATTAAATGAATATGCCATAAGGTATGCCGAAGTAATTAAAGATAAAGACGGTAAAGAACGATTTGCCTACAAACTCAATTTAAATTACATGAATGCTGACGATTGGGTAGCGGATAATTCATCAACAGTTGCCGATTTAGAAACAGATGAAACCAACCCTGGTGGTTATGACGCAGTAAACAGGTATGGGGATGAGAATCTAAATCCAAGATGGAATCAAATGATTTATGGTCTAACTGGAAATGTAGATACGTCGGCTCTAATTTCATATCCAGGGCTCAGACAGTGGCATAGAAAAGGTTACTGGGAAAAAGATTTGGTTGACTACAATACTGAAAACTTAAAAACCAGTTTAGGATTATATTATTTATTTAACAATGAAGTACAAATTTCAACAATAAGTAACTTTTCAACAGGAACTACAGTTTACCAAGGCGATAATCGATTTAGTTTAAAGGATATTAAATTTTTTCAAAATAAAATTGAACTAAAAAAAGACAATGATTTTTTTATTAGGTTATATACCACACACGAAGATGCTGGAAATAGCTATGATGCGGTGTTAACTGCTTTCCAAATTCAAAATGCTGCTGCTGATGACCAAAGATACCACGAGTTATACAAACAGTGGTGGGAAGATAGAAATCTTGGTGGTGGAATATTTGAAATTGTTTCACAAGAGATGTTTCCTGGTATTAATTGGACACCTTATTTTGATACTCAAACACAGACTCCATATCCTGCCGATAGAGTTGGTTCAATGAATGCAATAAACCAAATACCTATTGATTCTCTAATTTCTTGGCACCAAAAAGCATCAATTTATGCAAATTCTAAAAATATAGATGCACTAGATTTTTTTGAAGTTGGTACAGAAAGATTTGATTCAATATTTGATAAAACAGTCTCGACAGCCTCCGTTCTTGATGGAGGTTCAAAAATTGTAGACAAGTCCGCACTATACCATGGACATTTAGAAAAAATATTTGATTTAAATTTTGCTAAAGTTACTATTGGAAGCAACTTCCGATTTTACACACCTAAATCCAATGGATCTTTATTTAGTGACACTGCAATAAACCATACAGAAATAATAACAACAGGCGCAGATACGTTAGGAATGACTAAAATTATTAATAGGGAGTTTGGTTCGTACATTGGCTTAGAAAAACAGTTTTTAAGAGATCAATTAATTGTAAAAGCTTCTTTTCGCGTTGACAAAAACCAAAACTTCAATTTTATCCCAACAAAAACTCTCTCAAGTATTTTTAACTTAAACGAGAACAATACTGTAAGAACCACATTTACTTCTGCAATACGAAACCCTACTTTATTAAATCAATATCAATATTATAATGTTGGAAGGGCAATCCTTGTTGGGAATATAAATGGATATGAAAATTTGTGTACACCTGAATCTGTTTTTGACAAACTTTTTAGAGGAGAAGACCTACAGTATTTCAATTTAGAAGCAATTAAGCCTGAAGAGGTAAATTGTGTAGAATTTGGATATAGAGGTATTTTAAATAACAACTTTTATCTTGATGTTAATTATTACTACAATTGGTACACTAATTTTATAGGATTTATAAACGGTGTAGATGCTACGCCAGATCCAATATTTTCAAATAAAGTTTACGTTCAAAATGTGTATAGAATTGCTACAAATTCAACAGAACTAATTACAACTCAAGGCTTTTCTGCAGGGCTTAATTATTATTTTGATAATAAATACTCAATAAGCGGAAACTACTCTTGGAATAAACTTAACAAGCAAATAAATGACCCTATTGTTCCTGCATACAACACGCCAGAAAATAAATTCAATATTGGGTTTAATGGTAAAGAAATTGATGTGTCAATTTTAAAAATTGGTAAAATTAATTTTAATACAAATTTCAAATGGGTTCAAGGATTTATTTTTGAAGGTTCACCACAATTTACTGGGAAAGTACCTACATATAGCCTTTTAGATTTTCAAATCACTAAACTATTTTTAAAGCAAAATATCTCAATTAAAATAGGTGCATCAAATATTTTAAATAATAAAATTCTTCAAGTTTATGGTGGGCCTTACATTGGTAGAATGTCTTACATTTCTATGGTATTTGACTTTAATAATAAAAAGTAGTTACCGTCATTATACCAATTTTTGTTAAATTTTATGTATTTTTAAACCGCTTAACATTATTAACTAAAATATGCTTATGAAAAAAATTACCCTTTGTTTTTTATTATCTATTACCTTTTTATGTTCAGTTTCATTTGCTCAGACAAGGTATTTAGATCCTATGTTTATGCCTGTTCAAACAGATAGTGCAGTAGTATACGGAGTAAACTTTTCTGTAATGCTTGGTGATGACACACCTATTCCGACAGGAACCGACAGTATACCTATAGCTTACGATACCACAACAAACCCACCAACACCTATAGCATTTTTCAAAATGCCTGCTTTAGAATTTGATGTATTTCAACCTTCTGGAGACACTGAAACTGAAAGACCATTAATCATTTATTTACATACTGGAACTTTTGCTCCAATTATAAGAAATGAAAACCCAACAGGTTCAAGAACATATGATTATGCAACACAGGCAATGTGTCAGCAGTTTGCTGCAAGAGGTTATGTTGTAGCTAATACTGACTATCGCCTTGGATGGAATCCTGCACTCCCTACTGAAGCAGAAAGAGGAGCTAGCTTAATGAAAGCTGCTTACAGAGGTATTCAAGATGTTAAGGCTGCGATTCGATACTTCAGAATGGATTACGAAAATGGTAATACTTATGGTATTGACACATCAAGAATTATTATTTGTGGTCAGGGCACTGGAGGCTGGATTGCAACTTGTCTTAATTCTGTAGACAAGCTTTCCGAACTGCAACTCCCAAAATTTTTAGATACTGCTGGTATGCCTTTAATTGATACCGCTATCTTTGGTGATTGGTTTGGTTATGGGGGAAGCCCGCAACAAAACATGGAAAATCACAAAGGTTATTCTAGTGACCACCACATGATTTTAAATATGGGTGGCGCTATTGGGGATTTAAGTTGGTTAGAAGCTGGTGATAAACCAATAGCTGCAGTTCATGGTAATCTTGACGCAATTGCAAGATTTACAACAGGAAACCTTTCTGTGCTGGGTACCAATATCGTAAGTGAAATAAGTGGATCTCACGATGTGGTTAAAAAAGCAAATATGTTAGGAAATAACAATGCCATACCGAATCTTTTTGATCCTTATACAATAGCAGCAAAAGCTGCATCGCAAAGTATTATTAATACACCTGATTTTAGCCAAGTAATGATAACTGAATCTGTTGACAACTTATTCCCATTTGTTACTGGAAATCCTGGAGAGGGTGCGCCATGGGATTACTTCGATTCACTAACAACTATAGCTCTTGCTGTAGGACAGGGACTTCCTGCAAGTGAAGGTACTGATGCATATCTTAATGGACTTTCAACTAACCCTGATATGGATTCGACTAAATCAGCTGCTTACATCGATTCAACGTTGAATTTCTTTTGCCCGAGAATAGTAAATGCATTAATGTTACCAGGCAATACTGTTGGAGTTTCAGAAAAGGGTATAACATTTAAAACTTACCCAAATCCAACAAGTGATTTTATCTCCTTTAATGCTTCCGAAAATATTAGAGAAATTACCATTTACGACAACAGTGGTAAATTAATTAAAAAATATAATCCTAATCTATTTACTTTTACTGTAGACTTAAGAGAATTTCCTAGAGGAATTTACATTTCTGAAGTTAAAACAAATAATAAATTACATTCTGAAAGAATTATATTGAAATAATTTTATGCATTTATTTAACTTAAAAGCCCCTTTTGGGGCTTTTTTTTTACTTAAACAATAAAATATTAATATTTCTTAACACCTTAGATTACATTAATTGGTCTATATTTGACCTCCGAAAAAAAACCATGGAAATAATTGTTCAAATAATACAATTCTTACTCAGTCTTTCTTTATTGATTGTGTTACACGAAATGGGACATATGTTGCCTGCAAAGTATTTTAAAACTAAAGTGGAAAAGTTCTATTTATTTTTTGATGCTGGATTTTCACTCTTTAAAGTAAAAAAAGGAGAAACTGAATACGGAATGGGGTGGATTCCTTTAGGCGGATATGTTAAAATAGCGGGAATGATTGATGAAAGCATGGATAAGGAGCAAATGAAAGAGCCAGCAAAACCATGGGAATTTAGATCAAAGCCCGCATGGCAAAGACTTATTATAATGATTGGTGGTGTTACAGTAAACTTACTCCTTGGGTATTTTATCTACATTATGATTTTATTTGTTTGGGGTTCTGACTATTTGCCAAATAATAATATAAAATATGGTGCTCAGCTAAGTCATCCTATTTTTGAAGAATATGGCTTTAAAAATGGCGATTTAATTACGTCTGTCGATGGGAAAAAAGTTGTTGAATTTGGCGATGCAGAAAAAATGATCCTAATTGAAGGAAAAAGAAACATAGAAATTAAAAGAAACGGAAATATTCTTCCAATGGTAATTTCTGATAGTATAATTTCTCAAATATTAAAGCTCAAAGTAAGTGGTATATTCTCCTATCCAAGATTCCCAAATGTAATAGACTCCATAGCCTCTGGAATGCCTGCAGAAAAAGCTGGATTTAAAAAAGGGGATAGCATTGTTGGAGTTAACAATGAAAAAATATTTCTTTTTGATGAGTTTAAAGCAAAACTCTCTGAATTTTCTAATGAAGAAATCAACGTTTCATTTTATAGAGATGGTGAAATGAAAAATCTTAATGTTAAGGTTAATGAAAACCATATGATAGGTTATATACCAAAAAATAAAGGTTACTACTACGATATTGAACACAAAAATTATGGATTTTTTGAAGCGATACCAGCAGGAATAGTGACAGGAACTAAAACCCTTGGTAATTATGTAAAATCACTAAGCTTAATTTTTAACAAAGAAGGTGCAAAGCAAATTGGTGGTTTTGGTACTATTGGTAAACTATTTCCTACAAAATGGAACTGGGAAATATTTTGGCAAATGACTGCACTTCTCTCCATTATCCTAGCATTTATGAATATTTTACCAATTCCTGCTCTTGACGGTGGTCATGTTATGTTTCTAGTTTACGAAATGGTCACTGGAAAACCACCAAGTGATAAGTTTTTAACTAGTGCACAAGTTGTAGGAATGACACTTCTATTTGGCCTTCTTATATATGCTAATGGCATGGATATTTATCGCTGGATATCAGGCTAAACATTTACTTCTTAACATTTGGCAGGGGAAAATCTTTAAATTATTTTTTACATGTAAGCTTTAAACCCACTAATTTTAATTAATGGATCGAGCTACATGCATATTTATATTAACCTTATTTATTATTTCAAATCCTTACAGCCAAGAATTAGAAAGCATCGATCAGTTTGAAGTATACAAGCAAGACAAAAACAATAAAATTCTCATAATTCCCTTTGAAAATAAAATGTATGCCTCAAGTAAAGATGCCGAGATCTCACAAAAAAATCAAATTAATTATTACCAAGTAAAAGAAGAATTTAAAAAAAGTATTGCTGAGCAAATTTTACTTTCATTAGGAAATAAAATTCCAGCTGTTTCGCTGGTTCATCATAGAGATAGTTCTAAAGATATTTTAAATTACGTTTATAATAGTATTGGCTTTAAATATGATATTATTAAAACTAAAGATACCACCTCATCTACAGCAAAAACCAAGAGCGAACTAATGAAAGAAAAACTTGATAAATTTATAAAACAAGTTAATAACGAAAACCCCAAGGAGAATAAAGAATATGAAAAGGGATACATTTCAAATGGTGAAATTCATACCACTGAACACCATGAAGAAAGGTTTATGAATGTTGTCATTCATAATCCAAATCTACTAGCAGATTTGAATAGGAAGTATAGAACAAACTATTATATTTTCATAAATGAGTTTCATATAAGTAAATCCTTTGCAAGGCCCGGAAGTCCATATGAAAAATTTTGCAATGTAAGTGTCCACTACAGCGTTATCAATCAAAAAGGTAAACAAGTTGATGGGGGGCTATCAATTACTGAAATTCCAGAAAATATGAATGATTTAAATATTATTGAAAGACAGTATCTATCGAATATTTCTAATGAAATAAGTGCATTTATCCCAGATCCAAGTTTGGATAAAGCAACGATTAAAAAAGAATCTTCTGATAGAAAAAAAGCAAAAGAACAAAGAAGGATAATTCATGGGCTTTTAGTGGAATAGATCTCTGTTCTCGAGTGTTATTTAACACTATTTAAAAACCTTTGAAATCAAAGTTCCTGTACATGCACTGGGAAACCCAATTTCCATCAATACTGAAAGTGTAGGTGCAATATCACAAACACTAACTTTATCAAAAATTTGTACATTGTTTATTTTAGATCCGTAAAATATTATAGGAACGTGCGTATCATAATTATAATGTGTCCCGTGTGAGGTGCCACTTTTTCTAGACCATTCTACATAGCCAGGATTTAGTAATAAAAAAATATCTCCGGATCTTTTTGGATGTATTCCATTTATTAACATTGTTCTTTCATGTGTAGTATAAGACTGATTAAGTTCATTAATATCAAATACTTCTTTGACTGAAGGCTCATCCAATAGAACTCTTTTAATTGAACGATATACCTCATCTTTACTTAATTTAAAAGAGTCTAACTTATTAAAATTTAAATAAAATTGCATGTTAGAATACTTTGCTATTATTCCATTTACGCCAAAACGATTAAATAGCGTACTATCTAATTTTTCTTTAACTAATGTTGAATTAAAATTTCCACCTTTTAAACGAAGTTTTTCAATTAATTTAGGTGATGTAGCGGCCCCGTGGTCAGATGTTAACATGATAATATAGTTTCCCATTCCAATATTTTGATCTAAAAATTCTAACAAATTAGAAATGGTTGTATCAAGTTCTATAAATGTACTTTTAGTTTCTGCTGCATATGGCCCAAACTTATGTCCTACGTAATCCGTTGAAGAGAAACTTAGGATTAATAAATCAGTATGATTATCTGCTCCTAATTTCTCTTCTGATATTAAATTACTAGCAAAATCAAGTGTAAATTCATTACCCTTGGGAGTATATTTAATTGATGAAATTCCTTTTTGAAAAGTCATATCTTCAAGATTATAATTAAACCCATCGCCCTGCCATGTACCTTTCATGTAAGATTTTGCAGGATATTTATTTTCAAAATCAACTATCCAATTTGGTAGCTTGTTTTCATAATAAGAACTTGTAATCCATTGCGAATTATTATTCAGCCAATAAGCGCCATCAGCAAGAGCTCCCGAAGATAAAATAGCACCTCTGTCTTTAATAGAAACACCAAAAACTTTAGAAAGTGAATCATTTAATTTCAACTCATCCCCAACAGTATTACACAATAAGTTATTTGGTGACATTTGACCACTACTAATATTAGTTTTGTCGTGTGGTTTTTTACACAGACAAATAGTTTGAGAATTCCAGTCACCTGCACAATATACAGGAGAAAAATCATTTCTATCATACCAGTTATTTCCAACAATACCATGTACATTGGGTCTAGCTCCTGTAAAAATAGTTGCATGAGCTGGACCAGTATATGTAGGTATATAACTAAAGTGAGCGTTTCTACAAAGAGTTCCTTTTTTAACTAATCTTTTAAAACCACTATCACCGAAACTGCTCCAAAATCGATCAAGGTATTCGTATCTCATCTGATCTACAACAATTGCAACAACTAAATTTGGTTTGTTTTGCTGAGATTTTATAAAAATGAAATGAATAAAAAATATGAATAAGAAATATATTTTTTTTACTCTCATAAGCTTATCAAAGTTAATAAGTTCTTAGAAATACATCTATAACTGATTTTAACTGAAATATATTTTGGCAAGCTAACAGGAAATTTAAAGCAAAAAGGATTACATCTTTTTAGCTCTCTTTCTTTCTGTTTCCGATAAAAGAATTTTTCTTAACCTTATATTCGATGGAGTAACTTCAACATATTCATCAGCTTGTATGTACTCTAATGCTTCTTCCAAAGAAAACTGGACAGCGGGAGCAATTTTAACTTTATCATCTGCCCCTGATGATCTCATGTTAGTTAATTTTTTTGTTTTAGTTACATTTACCACTAAGTCGTCTGCTCTAGAATTTTCTCCTATTACTTGCCCCTCATAAATATCTTCATTTGGATTCACAAAAAACTTTCCCCTGTCTTGTAAGTTATTAAGGCTATATGGAATTGACTGACCTTTTTCCATTGAAATTAGTGACCCATTTTGTCTTTGCGGTATTTCCCCTTTAAAGGGCTGGAATTCTATAAATCGGTGGGACATTATAGCCTCACCTGCAGTAGCAGTAAGCAAGTAATTTCTTAAGCCAATAATACCTCTAGATGGAATGTGAAATTCCAAAAGCATTCGATCGCCTTTAGGAGACATACTTAACATATCCCCTTTTCTTATCGCAACAATTTCAATAGCTTTTCCAGAATGAATCTCTGGAATATCGATAGTTAGTTCCTCAACTGGTTCATGTTTAATACCATCTAAATCCTTAATAATTACTTGTGGTTGACCAACTTGAAGTTCATATCCTTCTCTTCTCATTGTTTCGATTAAAACAGATAAGTGTAATACTCCTCTTCCAAAAACATTGAACGAATCTGCAGATGAGGTTTCTTCAAGCCTAAGCGCTAAATTTCTCTCCAGCTCTTTTTCCAGTCTTTCTTTGATATGTCTTGAAGTAACAAACTTACCCTCCTGACCGAAAAACGGAGAATCATTTATAGTAAACAACATCGACATAGTTGGCTCATCAATTCTTATTGTTGGAAGTGCTTCTGGATTTTCAATATCTGCTACAGTATCTCCAATTTCAAATCCTTCTAAACCAACTATGGCACATATTTCGCCAGCTGAAACTTCACTTACTTTTACTTTTCCAAGCCCATCAAAAACATAAAGCTCCTTTATCTTACTCTTCTTTATATCTCCAGTTCTTGAAATTAGAGAAACTTGTTGCCCTTGAGTTAGTAATCCTCTATGTAATCGACCAATTGCTATTCTGCCAATAAATGTAGAATAATCTAAAGAAGTAATTAACATTTGTGGTGTTCCAAGCTGAATATTAGGAGCTGGAATATGATCAATAACAGCGTCAAGCAAAGGGTATATATTTTTTGAGGGTGTTTTATAATCTAAGTCCATCCATCCTTGTTTTGCAGAACCATAAATCGTAGGAAAATCTAATTGATCTTCACTTGCGTCAAGGTTAAACATTAAATCGAATACTTTTTCTTGAACTAATTCCGGAGTGCAATTTTCCTTATCTACCTTATTTATTACAACTACTGGTTTCAAATTAAGAGATATTGCTTTTTGCAGTACAAATCTTGTTTGCGGCATTGGCCCTTCAAAAGCATCTACCAAAAGAAGAACTCCGTCTGCCATATTAAGTACCCTTTCAACTTCTCCACCAAAATCGGCGTGACCAGGTGTATCTATTATATTAATTTTATGATTTTTGTAAGTAACTGAAACATTTTTTGAAAGGATCGTAATCCCCCTTTCTTTTTCTAAATCATTATTATCTAAAATAAGTTCTTTAACTTCTTTTCTGTCATCGATTGCCTTACATGCATATATCATTTTATCAACCAATGTGGTTTTCCCATGATCTACGTGCGCAATAATAGCTATATTCCTAATGTTCATATTCAGAAAATGAGGTGCAAATGTATAATAGTTATTGATTATTACATTATTTGTATGATTATTGGTGCATTATTAATGCTTATTCAGATTAATTACAAATTAACTAATACTTGTTTGAATTAGTTTAGGCTATTATACTCTTCGATCAAAATATCATATATTTTACTTTTTGTAAACTTTGATTTTAACCAAGAATAGTAAATAATTAATCTTGGATCTTGAAATGTTTTGTGTTTATTAAGTTTTATAACTTCCTCTATTTTTTCTAAAAAATTAATATTCACTTCATGCGGCGATTCTAAAAATTTTTCTATTGCTTTTATATATGGTTTAACCATCATGTATTGTTTCATCTTCATTAAATCCAAATTAGATGCTTTAATTGTTTTTATCAATTTATCAGCAATATCAATATGGCCTAGTTCAATCATGATAATAACTTTAATCATATTTTTTCTCAAAACCCATTCTCTTCCCATATTTTTAACGTAAAACTGATCCGATTGGTTGAAATTGATTATAATCTGATTAGCTTTTTTGAAATTTTGATTTACACAATAAAATCCCGATAAATTAAGTGCTAAATTTAAATTCTCTCTAATTGTTATTTTTGATCCGAATTTAGAAAGTGTATCTTCAATTAATTTAATACATGAAGATATTGAATTTTCAAAAATTTTAATGAAACTTTCTATTGCGACCGATTTTCCTACATAATTATAAAAGATTTTTTCATCTATTTTCATTAGCTTTTGCAAATTAGATAAATGGTATCTAGATAGTTTGAAATTTCTGGTTTCTAAAAATGTGTAAGCAACTATATATTCAATGTTTGCTATAGTTTCTGGGTAGATTTTGGAATAATTTTCGATTTTAATTTGATTGTAATAATCAATTATTATTCTCGAAAGAGAAGAATAATCCTTTTCCACAGCATATTCAGCTCTAATAATTTCAATTATTTTTAAATGAAAGTCAGGATGATTGATATAATCCTTAATATTTTCATATTGATCTATTGCTCTTTTAAAAATTTCAGAGCTAACATTTAAGTGCCCGCTCTCAATTTTTTCTATGAACATATTTTTTATTTGAATAAAATAAAGTTGAAACTCATCTACTCTTGCTTGTTGAACTTTGAGGGTGAGTATTTTTTCTTTAATTTTTTCAAAATTAACTAATGGATAATAAGGAAGTATGCTTAACATTAGTCTCTGAATTTTAAGATTTAAAAGGAAATCCTTCCTTTCATCGCAAATTTTTTCTTCTTTTTTCAAAATTTCCCAAGCTTGTTCATATTTTTTAAATCCTATAAAATATTTTGCTACAATTAGCATATGTTCTCGGTTACCGTCCTGAATTTCAGCTTGATTAGTTTCTAAACTTAAAAAGTTGATAAGTTCTTTGGAAATTCTTTTTCTAACTGCATGGTAATTTTGATGTCCTTTTAAATCACCTATATCTTTAATTGATTTATTGTAATATTTATATAATAGATCAAAAACTTTAATATCCTTCCTTGAATCTCCAGGGCGTCTTCTTGAAATAAATTTTTCAAAATTATTTTTTTTTGCTTTTGAAAAAGTATTGGTAATTTCCTTTAAAAAGTCCATAATAATTGTGATTAAATATCTTTCAAATAATAATTTGAGTATTTAAATATACTTTTTTTTATTTTTAAAACACTAATAATCAGTTATTTGTTATGTCAAAAATTAAATATATAAATCCTTTTTTAGAAATATTTTATTTTAGGAAATTGAATTAAATTAAGATATTTGGTTTAAAATTTTAATAATGAAAAAAATATTCATCCCAATCCTATTATGTGTTTTATTTATTTGCAAAAACACTACTTCTCAGACAGAAACTGCTGCTGTAGTTAGCGTATACACCCAAAATGTAAAAATAAGCCCAGAACTAGCTGAAAGCATATTAAGAATAGAACTAACCAAAACGGAAAAATTTAACGTTTTAGATAAATTAGACATGCTTGAAACAATAGATGATCAAAAATTAGATATCACTAATTGTTTTGGGAAAAAGTGTTTGACCGAAGTTGGTAAAGCAGCTTCCATCGATAAAATAGCAACAGGTTCAATTGAAAATTTAGGAAAAAAAATTGTGGTTACAATTAAAATTTTAGACATTAAAACAGAAGAATACTCTAAAATTGCTGTTGAAGAATTTATTGTTCTAGACGATGAAATTCAAAATATGGTTAAAATCACCTTGAATAAAGCACTAGGAATTGAAAATGATACTGAAATGATGAATAATTTCGTGTATTACAATCAACCACCTGCTTCACCAACTACATATATAAAGAATAATGGCCCTAGGATGGGAATTTCTTATATAGCTGGGGACTTAGGAAAAATAATAACTGCACCAACTGAAAAGGGTGGGTGGGGATTTGACCTACCACTATTTACACAAATAGGATATCAATTTGAACAAGCATACCTAAGCTCTGGGAATTTTCAAGCACTCATAGAGGGTATGGTATTTCTAACAGGAGTCGAAAAAAATATATTTAGCCCATCGTTTGCATTTATAAATGGGTTTAGAAGTTCAAAAAACGGTTGGGAATTTGGTTTTGGTCCGACCTTTAGAGTAACAAAAATAGCAAATGGATACTATCAAAATAATCAAGCAAATAATGGAAATATTGACTATTGGAGACTTTCTAATGAATGGGGAAATGATCCAACAAATATAGCAACTGACTCAACAGAAATTACGGAAATCGATTGGTCTAGTGGCAACCCAGAGAACGTGGGAACAGGAGAATATGTTTATGATTATGGTCCAAATCCTAATCCAACAATTTCAAGAGTTGATAGCAGAGGAGACTTTAAATTTCAAGCAGGTTGGGTTTGGGCAATAGGTAAAACTTTTCACTCAGGTTATTTAAACATCCCTGTAAATGCATTCTTATCACAATCGAAAGATGGCTTTTACATCGGACTTTCTATGGGCTTTAATATTGCTAAATCCAATTAGAATTAACAAATATTAGGCAATTTGTAAAATTGTAAAGTGAGTTAGAAATATACTTATACTACTGTGGAAACTCTTGTATAATACCATTACCGTCAACCTGTGCAAAACCAATATTTCCTTTGAATTTAGAATTAGCACACTTGTAGGTAGAAAAATTTACCTCTCCATTCTTTTTTGAATCATGGATCATTATTTTTTGGTATTCACACTTATCTTTAATTTCTGAAACCAACATATCGTAATAGCAGGCTATTTTCTTGCTATGCTTTCTGACATAAGACAGGTCACTTTGCTCAAAATAAAATTCACCAACGTCTAAAGTATACTCTGCCCAATCAGTAGCTTGTGATTTATCGCCCTTAAACCCTTTGCCGTAATATATTTTTTCTTTGTTTGTATTCCCCTCAGAATAACCATTTTCAATAGCTACCTTCAAGAAGGCTTCTTTGCTATCTATGGTTAAAATATCTCCTAATGATAATGTCTGTTGACCAAATAAAAAAATTGGACATAATAATATAAGGTAAAAAAAGTTTTTCATAATGTCTTTTATTGGAATAAAATTACAAAACAAAAATTACAAAACAATTTAATTGGTGAAAATCAATTAAAAAAAGTTTTTGCAAAATAAATTAAAAGACCTAAAAAAAAAGGATAACCAATAAACAACCAAATGTAATCAACAGTCCTAATTTTGTTTAGAAAGTTCTTATTTTTTCTTTTTAAAAGAAAATCATACCATGTCAAAATTCCTAGGTAATTAGCAAGTCCATTGATTAAAATTGCAAAAAACAACAAAAAAAACCCTGACAAAATTATTTTAAGTAAAAAAATCATTGTTCAAATTAAATAATTTAAGCTCTTTTAATATATGCTTTTTTCTAGGTTGTTAAACAACGTTAGAGAAAGCTTCAAATTATTTTATATTAGTTAAAAATATCTATTAATGAGATTTATTTTTTCTTCTATAACGATTTTAGCATTTTTTACAAATTTTGCTCAGTCCCTTCTTCCAATTAGCTCTACTGCTAATGACTATTCGCAAGAGTCCATTTCAAAATATAAATCTTCTTTTAAAAGCAGAAATTTTGATGTAATCACAACACAACCTGTTGGTAATTTAAGAACTATGGCTGAATGGGAGGAGTTACAAGCAATCTGCGTTACTTGGACAGGCTACAAAAATATCCTTGCTCAAATAATTCAAGAAGTGCAATCGGAGTGTGAAGTTATTATTCTTTGTGATGATAGTGCTACTGCTAAAAATGAATTGATGAGTTACAATATTAGTTTGGATAATATTTCGTATGTGCCTGCCAATTATAATTCCATTTGGATGAGAGATTACGGTGGAAATACTGTGTACAAAAATTATGTTGATTCATTGATTTTAGTGGACTGGATTTATAACAGAAATCGTCCTTTTGATAATTCCTCTCCAGCCGCAATTGGGAACTCAAAAAATATACCTGTTTATGAAATGTCTGAACCAGGAACAGATCTAGTTCACACCGGAGGAAATTTTATGGCAGACGGATTTGGTACTGGCTTTTCATCGGAACTTGTTGACGAAGAAAATGGTGTAAATGGTGATTACAATCTCACAAATAAAACACCTGAAGAAGTAAATCAATTAATGGAGGATTGGATGGGAATAGACCGATACGTAAAAATGCCCGTATTACCGTACGATGACATACACCACATTGATATGCATATGAAATTAATTAACGAGGAAACCATACTTGTTGGAGAATTTCCTGAGGGAATTTCCGATGGACCACAAATTGAAATGAATATACAATACATTAAAGAGAATTTTAATTCCGTATTTGGTACACCTTACAAAATTGTAAGAATTCCAATGATACCATCTTTTTCAGGTGGTTATCCAAATGGAAATTGGGGAGAACCTTATTACAGAACATATGCAAATAACTTAATTGTAAATAAAAAAATACTAGTTCCTACATACAGAACAGAGTATGACACTATTGGAATTAGAATCTTAAACGAAGTTATGCCAGGATACGAAGTTATTGGTATTGATTGTGATAATTCACCTGAAAACATAATTAGTCTTGGAGGAGCCATTCACTGTATTACAAAAGAAATAGGAGTAAGTGACCCACTTCTAATTTCGCATCAGCAACTTGAGGATACTTATGACATTGCCAACGACTATATCGTAGAAGCCCTAATTATGCACAGGTCAGGGATAGAAAATGCAAATCTCCACTACAAAACATATGTTGGAAGTGATTTCATTACGATCCCGATGACAAATATTTCTCAAGACAATTGGTCTGCACAAATACCAGCCCAAAATATGGGTAGTGAAATTTCATACTACATTTCAGCAACATCAAACTCTGGAAAAAACCAAGTTAGACCAATCACTGCACCTAACGGGTATTTTCAATTTAAAATTGCTAATGCCGTCGATATAAATGAGAATGATATTTCCTTTGGTAAGGTATTTCCAAATCCTTCTAAAGGACTAACTTGCATTGAAGTAAAAAACAATATTAATTTTTATGGCAAATTAGGAATATTTGATTTGATGGGGAAAAAAGTAAAAACCATCCATTCTGGATTTTTTTATGGAAAAAATAGAAAATATTTTGTTGATGTATCTGATTTTAAAAAAGGTGTATATTTTCTAAATATATCTGGAAATGACCGATCAAAAACATATCCTCTATTAGTCAAATAATATTTTGACTTTAAGTTGTAAACTAAATCTAAAACAATGAAAAAAATATTAATCCCAATTATTTTAATAAGCCTAATATTTAATATGCCAGCTTTTACAGCCCAAAAGTCTAGTAAAAAACGAAATAAAGAAAAGCAAACTTCAAGTAAAGGTGAAGAGAAAAAAAATGGGATTCAGCCATATGATAAAGTAATAACAAAAAATAGTATCTCAAAAAAAGGATTATTTAACATTCATCAAGTAGATGAAAATTACTACTATGAAATTAATGACACTCTATTTGGAAGAGAAATGTTAATGGTAACGAGAATTGCAAAAACTGCTACCGGAATTGGTTTTGGTGGTGGCAAACAAAATACACAGGTACTAAGGTGGGAGAAAAAGAATAAAAAAGTACTACTTAGAGTTGTTTCACACCAAATTTTTGCAGCGGATTCATTACCAATTCATGAAGCGGTTGTCAATTCTAATTTTGAACCAATATTATATAGCTTCGATATAAAATCAATAGGAAAAGATTCATCTACAACGATAATACAAGTAAACAAGTTTTTTGAAGATGATGTTAAAGCAATTGGATTCCCTTCGTATGCGAGAAAATCTTATAAGGTAACTGGAATAGATAAATCAAGGTGCTACATTGAATCTATTAAATGTTATCCCTTAAATATAGAATCAAGACATGTTAAAACCTATAAATCTAGTAATCCACCTTCAAATTCTAGCTTAGGATCAATAAGTTTAGAAATTAACAATTCTATGATTTTACTTCCAGAAAAGCCTATGAAAAGAAGGTACTTTGATCAAAGAGTTGGTTGGTTTGCAAGAAGCCAAACTGACTATGGTTTAGATGTTCAAAAGAGTAAATCAATCAAATATTTAGATCGCTGGAGATTGGAAATCAAAAAAGTGGATATTGAAAAATTTAAAAATGGTGAGCTTGTAGAACCAAAAAAACAGATTATTTATTATGTCGATAGAGCAACACCTAAAAAGTGGATACCATATATAAAGCAAGGAATTGAAGATTGGCAAATTGCCTTTGAAGAGGCTGGTTTCAAAAACGCAATAATTGCCAAAGATCCACCAACAGTAGAGGAAGATCCAGATTGGAGTCCAGAAGATGTTAGATACTCTGTAGTTCGTTATTTAGCATCTCCTATCCCTAATGCAAATGGGCCACACGTAAGCGACCCTAGATCCGGAGAAATTCTTGAAGCTGATATCAATTGGTATCACAACGTAATGTTACTTTTAAGAAACTGGTTTTTTGTTCAAACAGCAACTGTTAATCCAGAAGCAAGAAGTCCAGAGTTTAGAGATGAGATAATGGGAAGATTGATAAGATTTGTATCTGCGCATGAAGTAGGTCATACGCTTGGTTTACCACACAACATGGGAAGTAGTTCCGCATATAAAGTTGACTCACTAAGATCAGCTAGCTTTACAGATAAGTTTGGTACAGCTCCTTCAATAATGGACTATGCACGATTTAACTATATCGCTCAACCCGAAGATAAAAACGTATCTCTAATGCCTAATGTTGGGATTTATGATAAACACTCTATCAACTGGGGTTATAGACCAATTTTAGAAGCTAAAACTGCATTTGATGAGAAACCAATTTTAGACAGCTGGATTATTGCTCATGAAAATGATTTAATGTATAGGTTTGGTAGCCAACAATTTGGCAATCCGATAGATCCAAGCTCACAAACTGAAGATTTAGGAGATAATGCTATAAAAGCGAGTACTTATGGAATAAAAAACTTAAAGAAAATAGTTCCGGAAATAAAAAACTGGTCATTTAAACAAGGTGGTGATTTCCAAGAAATGGAAGAACTTTATGACCAAGTATTTAATCAATTTAATAGATACATGGGTCATGTAATCGCTAATATTGGTGGGATTTATGAAAACTATAAAACACACGAACAAAAAGGGCCCGTTTACAGTCATGTTGATAAGACACATCAAAAAAATTGTTTGATGTTTATCAATAAACAATTATTTGAAACACCCCGTTGGCTAATAAATGAAGATATTTCTAATAAAATTGAGTTCACGGGGAGTCTTGAAAGAATTAGAAAAATACAAGAAGATAACCTCAATAAAATTTTAGATTTTTCAAGACTTGGCAGAATCATAGAAAATAAATTAATCAATGGTAAGCAGGCTTACTCACTAATTGAATTAATTAATGATTTAGAGAAAGGAATTTGGAGTGAGATAAGAACCAATAAAGTAATCAATCTATATAGAAGGTCTTTACAAAAATCATATTTAGAAAGAATTGATTATTTGATTAATACAAAAGAAGATGAAATTAAAGGAATGGATAAATATACTTTAAGAAGAACTAAAGTTAAAATTAACCAATCCGATATAGTTTCAATACTCAGGGGTAAGCTAGAAGAATTACAACTAAATGTAAAAAAAGCTATTGCTAAACAAACAGATCAAGAATCAAAATACCATTTAAAAGATATTTACAATAGAATTAGTCAAATTTTAAACCCAGAAAAATGAACTTTTTAGTTGCATTATGCATAATTATTATGAACCATTTTATAATATATGACTTTGATAAAACCAAAAATCCTAACGATTGGTTTATAGTAGATGACGTTGTGATGGGAGGAATATCGTCTAGTGGAATCACAATAAATAAAAATGGCAATGGTGTTTTTAGTGGTCATGTTTCAATAGAAAACAATGGCGGATTTTCATCCGTTAGACACCAGTTTAAAAGTGTTGATATCTCAGAGTATAGATGTTTTATAATTCGAATCAAGGGAGACGGCAAAAAATATCAATTTAGAGTAAAATCAAGTTTAAATGAATATCACTCCTATAAATATGAATTTTCTACAAATAAAAAATGGCAAGAAATAGAAATACCATTTAAAAGTATGAAAGCAACTTTCCGCGGAAGGACACTAGATATGCCTAGTTTTGAAAACAACCAACTAGAAGAGATTTGCTTTTTAATAGCCAATAAAAAAGAAGAAGATTTTACCTTCGAAATTGATGAAATAATCGTTAAATAGAATTTATAACTTAATTTTTTAAAATCTTAAAATTAATCATCCCAGTTACCTGGCTCAGCTTCGCATCCTACACAATTTAAACTAAATCCAAATTGCCCTTCAGCTGACCCGTCCCCAGTTACATAAACATAGTAATCGGTCCCATTTTCAGCAATAAAGACAATTTCAGATGTTTCACCAGAACCGCTATTATCATCACTATCGATACAAACTAAGTTATCGCAATCACCAGAAAATAAAAATAAACGAGTATCATAATTAGTTGCAACATTATCTGTTGATATGGTTACTGTAGAACCCTCACCAATAAATTTATACCATACACCATCATTGGTAGACTGCCCACTGCAAGTAGGAGCATCGTTATCTTCAGCAAGTATATTATTAGATGTATCAACATCCCCACAACTTAAAACTATAGCATCAAAGCACGTATCATTAGGGGGGGTAATGGCGACTCCAACTTGGGGAGTCCAGGAGTAGTCACATAACTGACCCGCATAGCCATCAATACGAATAAAATATTCTTCACCTATTGTTAACTCTGGGATCGTAAAGGACCCTAAATACAATGCAGGGTTTTCGCATGCAATAAGCTCCATACCTTCTTGGTTCGTGCAATACCCTTCAAAAATAGATAGTTGTACTCCCACATCACATTCCCAAGCAGTACCAGAACCAGCGTCTTCAACCTCCCAGTCCAAGATAACCGTGTCATCGGCAGCTATAAAAGTAAGCCATGAGTCATTTTCTATAGTCCCACAAAATACATCAGGTTGATCACTCTCTGGTGTTTCAGTATATCCACAGTCTGTTGATCCAAAAAATGGTTGTGACAAATCTATTGCTGGTGCATCACATGGTTCATCTGAGGGTGCATTAGGACTAGTACATGGATCACAAATATTTATAAATGATTCTGCTGTGGTGCAGCCATTATCGTTTACAAGTTGTAAAATACTTGAGCCGTAAATTCCAGTGACAATGTGACTACCAATTCCAACACCAGTTATTTCAACAATACCATCAACTAGGATATCTAAACTAGTAGATGAATTACCTAGTTCTGTTACAGAAACAGTAATACTGTAAGATAAATCGTCTGCACATTCTTGAGAAAATGAAGCAATAGCATACTCATCACTAGGGCATGGACATGCTTCAAGCTGACTTGTGAAATAACCTTCTGAAGGAGCAGGATAATCTTCTATTGTAGTTCCACCAATGTCGGTTATATTATTACCATCAGGATTTGTAATACTAAAAGTTATCTCACTATCATAACTTCCACTATTGAAATAAAACTCTATAATATCCCCATTAAACACAGAGATATTGAATGTAGCTTCATCTCCATCATCAATAGTTAACGTATTGGCAGTAGATCCATTTATAATTACTTCAATTGACGCACCATTCCAACCATCTCCCCAGCTATCGAATAAATTAATAGTATATCCTCCACAAGCTCCTTCTTGAACTGTAGTAAAAGAAAAAGGACCTGACCAATTACTTGTTTCACCAGCACAGATGGTTTGAAAATACACATCATATGTTGTATTGCTATTGAGACCCGAAATTGATGTCGAATTAGATCCCACATTTGTTGAGTTACCCGCCCCTTGAGAGTAGCCAGACAAACCATATTCAACAGTCCAAGAATTGGCAGATACATTTGTAGCCCATTCAATGTCTACTGAGCTAGTTGTTAAATTTGAAGTATTAATGTTAATAACCTCATTACATGAACTAGGACAATTTCCTATAACTGTAGGAGTATCTCCATAAACTCCTGAAGCTAATTGAGCGCCATTGCCGTCAATAATTTCCCAGGAAATTTCACCATTCCAAGAACCAGAAATCCAATTTGAGAGAGAAATAATATCTCCGCTCGAAGCAGTAAAAGAGACATCCTCAGATGAAGGATTATTACCATTATCAGTTGCCTCAACCTCGTTTAAAGCAACAACACCGTTAACCAACAAGTCAACTGACGCCCCGTTCCAACCATCACCATATGAGTCTACAATCCTAAAGATGTGTGTACATTGAGATTTAACAGAGATAGCTGAAATCAAGCAAATAATTAACAATAGTGCTTTCCTCATTTTTTATCAATTAAATCTGTTACTAATACATAATTTTCTTTAAGTTTTTCGACAAACTTTTTATCTTCTAATGAAGCATTTTCTCCTTTAGATTCGGTTATTTCTATTCTTTGCTTTACTGGAGCATATTCTCTTGTTGACAAAAGAATCTTTCCAGAATTAGATAATTCAAAGTATTTCTGATTTGCAATTTTTAATGCCACCTTATCATCTTTCAATAAATAACGTAGTTCTTGTTTGCTACTTGGTGTACTTTCAGGATATACCAACCTAACAGATCTATTTGTTTCATTTTCAACTTTTTGCGCAAAAGAAATGTTAAATGAAAATAAAAAAGTTATGATAAGGGTAAATATTGTTTTCATATTGAAAATAAGCTTTTGGCTAATTAAGATTTTAAAATAGGACTATAAAATTAATAAATTTTAAAGGCTTTAAATAAATATCTACAAAAATAAGCAGTAAAATACACTTATTTATTGTAATACAAATTAATAACATTTAGTGTATTTAGAAATTGTAGTGTTGTTTTAATGAAAATCCAGTGTCTAAAATAAATTTAGAAGGCGCTTAGTTAGTCTTTTTTTATATCTGCGTTGTCTCTGATTGACCTTAGATGAATTTGCTCTCCAAGTTACTCTTTTATCTGTAACTAGTTTTTCAAGATCGCTTGCAAATTCAATTCTATCTGCATCGTTTTCATAAGTTCGTCTAGACATATTTCTAATATGTAACAAATAAATAAAACTTATTATTTTGTTTAGTTTTAAACTAATCATAGATAACACATAAAAGACTAAAATTTATAAAATCAGTTCAATAAATATTTAAAAATTTCAATTAGATAATACGTGGCCGCTATAATTAAAAAGCTATATAAAAACCTTTTAAAAAAAGGAAGTTTACGCCATTCGCTTAAACTGTAAAACCAATTTGGAAATTTCATTACTTAAAATAACAAATTTTAATTTTTTAAATAGAAATAGTAAAATATAAATTTCTACAATTAATTTATCTCATTTATTGATTTTTACTATTTTAAAAGAATGATATTTCATTCAAACCTTAGATTTTTATTGGCTTTAACAATAATTCTCAACCACTTTAATATTATTGTTGCACAAGAATTAGAACATCAAAGTTTTGAAACTTCCTTTATGCAGAAATTAATAGGCATATCATGGACCAACGGTACAGACACAATCAATTTTAAAAAACTTTCTGGGTCTTTTGAAGATTGGAGTGATATTGTGAGCCCTCAAATTTGGTATTTACATAGTGTTGATGGCCCTTTTTATGTACTACCTTGCGAAGAATGTTATACTGGTAATGAATGTCATATGTGTGGATATAATGCTGTAGAATTTGGTAAAGATAGCTTGAAACTATTTTGGGAATACCAAAATGACTTTTATGCTGAAAGTGAGGGCGTGAATTTTTTTTCTGATCAAAAAAACATACTCTCTTCGTTTATATTTAGGTCTGGCTACTTTGAGGATTATATCTCTGATTTAGTTAGGTGGTTTCCAATAAATTCTAATCATTCCACAATGGTTGAAATTTTCAATAAAAATAAACAGGTATTAGAAGATTTTGAACAAAAAAAAATGATAGAAAGACAAGAAACTGAAAAGGATATTTTTGATTATTAAAGACTAATATTTTCCTATATATTGACTTATGTCCAATAATGAAGTTGAAAAAATCATTTACTCTCTAAATAAACTGGAAAATGATTCAAAACCTAGCTGGGGAATTATGACGAGCCCACAAATGGTAAAACATTGCAATAGGCAAGCAAAACTGTACTGTAACGAATATAAATCTAATTTTTATGTAAAAATATTAGCAAATACTATTGGCAAAGTTCACCTAATTTACATTAAATACATTATCCAATACGATATCTATAAATACAAAAAAAATTCAACCAGCTTAAACATCTTGAACACATCTAAAATTCACAATATTAATTTTGAAGATGAAAAAAAAGCACTTATTGAAAGACTACAATTTGTAAATAATTACAGCAATAAATATTTTATCAACCCCGTGCATGGAAGAGTGAAAAATGAAACTTTTAAAAAAAACATATTCGCCCATGTTAAATATCATCTAAACCAATTTGGAGTGTGGTAAATATTTGAGATTTTGCTAAGTAAATGGTGATAAAAATTTAAACGTGAAAAGTCCTTATGAAAGAATATATAAAACATGGCTGTTTAGATGGATAGTTTACAATAAGAATCTGTCTTTTTCAAAAAAGGAGTTTACGGAGCATAAATTATGGAAACAACATTCAATGGTTATATTTTCAGTAAGTTCAGTTATTGGAACTTTAATTTTTATCGCTTACTATTTATTTTTGTAAACTATTTCGCCTTTTTTAGTTAATGATATAATAGATATTTAAGGCGTATTTTTTCTTAAAGTTATCTGTGTTGACATAAAATTTTTTGCCATTCATTACAACCTTAAAGTCTGTTAAATCGGCATAATTTGGGTCAAAACAGATGTTACCTATTTCATTACTGTCGAAAATGCAATCTTTTACTGTAACAGCAGATGTTGTTGCAGGAATATCATTGTGTATTTCATTATGTTCCCAGAGAAAAATTCCTACTACACATTGATGAATTTTACAATTCTTTACTTTTATTCCAGTGCTCTTTTTTACACAAATTCCAATATATCCAGAGCCATTAATATCGCAATTAGTAAAACGAATATTTTTACATGTATTTACATCAAAACAGTTTGTAAAGCAACCCATTAAATCGTGTCTTAAAGTGAGACCTATTATTTTGATATTAGAACAATTTTTGAGTGTAAATATGGTGACATCTTCTTCTGTAATTAGCTTGACTCCTGTAAAGTCAAGTGTTAAATTTTGAAGATTTTCAAGCAATAGCGTACCATAATAAGTTCCTGGTTCCATTCGGACAACATCCCCTTTTTTAGCAGTGTAAATTTTTTCTTCAATGTCTACCATTCGCATTTTAGAATTTAAATTTTGACTAGAAATAATAATCGGAGATATTAGAATTAACAGAACTATTGAACTTAAATAGTTAAATTTCATATAACTTTTAATTTTAAAATTTGGTTTAAATAATTTATAAAAGATATTTTTCATTACTCTAAAATTATTAAAATTATATGACAGAACTAAAATGATAAGTAGCTGAGAAAAAATTTGTAAATTATAACACCTAATTACTTAAATGAAAAAATTAATCCTGTTTATTATTTCTATTTTGTTTATAGTTAGTTGTAGTAGGCATTACGGTTGCATAGATCCACTAGCTAATAATTATGATCCTACAGCAACACACGATGATCATAGTTGCGATTATGAGTCCGCTGTAGTTAACTTTGCAGATTAATGGATTTATTGCCTTAATTAGTGAGGTTGAAGAGCTGAAAGTATAAAAATATTCTACCAATCATCATCATCCAATGATCCAGAAGGCATAGAAAAATCTATGGCTTTTATAGCGCTTACCCAAAGGTCTCTTTCCACTAAAGCACTAGTAAATCTTCTGTAATTGGTTTTACTGCCAAATTTGTTCTTATACTCTGTGGGCCACTTCTTGTTGGCTGTATAATTAGGCCATACAATATGTGAATCAGAGCCTGATCTTGAAACATATGCAGATGGCAACTCAGTTATGGTAACTCTTGTTCTACCGTCTTTACATTCAAATTTAGTTTGCAATGTAAACTTTCCTTCTTTAGATGAATTTAAAAAGCCGCTGTATGAAAAGTTTATTTTTGACACGCAAGTAATTAAGCCATCTTCCTTTGTAATAACAGCATCTTTATCGTTTGCAAACTTAGTAGAAGTCCATTTTCTTAAAGATGAGTAAGCAGTTTGAGCATCAATGCCAGTATGTGTAATTACAAATTGTGATAATATGGCTTTTTCAGGTATCTGGTATAAGTCAGATTTCTTTACGACTTCTTGTGAAATTCCATAAAATGGAATAAGTAACAAAAAACAAATAAGTTTCTTCATTTCTTAATTTTTAGACCATTAAAGTAAGAAAAAGTTGACTTATTTAAATACACTTAAGCCCTTAATTAAGAATCAAATACTTGGTAACTACTAAATTACCATCTCCATCTAATATTTGTACAAAGTAAGTACCATCTGCTCCTGTAATATTAGTTCCCCTGCATCCCCATTCAACTCCCCACCGTATATTTATACTCTTTGCCAAAATCTTTAGTAAAGCGAAAAATAGCAAGCAATAAGTCATACGTAGATTTATAAACAGGTAAATCACTGTAAAGTGCCATTTTCTTTTTAATTGGGGCGAAGCCCCAAACCCCAATTATCCGACCTTATTTAAGACGCGTGGTTCGTAAGGACAGAAAGGGTGAAAGTTGAAAGATTAGTAACCCTTTTTAAAAAAAATTTAACTTTAAGTGAACTAAAACTTAAATTATGAAAGACACAATTAAAAATTCAATTATAGGAGCATTTGCAATATTCGGAGTAGTTGCATTA
>MDTC01253475.1_pt1 | contig 39006 bp, 52 predicted proteins | sample 811181 | NCBI WGS metagenome assembly MDTC01 (sample SAMN05326644, study PRJNA326480) | marine metagenome | isolation source: seawater | place: Pacific Ocean: North | collected 2011
AAACAACTACACCTATACCTAATGGATGATGTAGGTAATGACTACATGCTATCACTAGCCTACATAGATGGCGAACATTCCATCACACTACTGAAAGCCTATGATGACAGGGGCAACAGCTACGTCACACAAGGCAAGCCATTCCATACCGATAATCTGGATGAGTATTTTCAGGTGATCCATGATGCCTATGATGGTGAGTTCTCTATCTTTCTTAATCATTATGAGATAGAACTTGACAGTAGTAATGATAACGTGGTAAGTCTGGTGGTAGACAATGAAGATAACACCAGTACATAAGGCAGTGATGCAATCAAGAAGGAGACAGACGATGTACAACTACAAGCATCAGCTAACACGTAACAAGTACGATGATGCCTATGTCATGGGATATCACAACGGCTATCATGCTGTGAAGTATGACAACCAGTATGACAAGGACAAACAAGCGCAGTATTGGATCAAGTTCAAGCATGGCTACACAGCAGGTAAACTAATGCGTGTGACTGAGGAAAGAAAAGCAATATGAGTATGGGCTTTAAGCAATGTGAGATGTGTGGGGATGGTGTGGCAGAAGCATTATACGCAGTGGATGGTATGATTGAGTGGTTCTGCCCTCATTGTGACGCGAGGTGGGCAGTGCAGTCTACTGAGTACGAACAGGTATCAGCACACCAACACTGGATGATGCGTAACTATGGTGAGGAATAATGAGTCTAGTATTATGTGGAATATATATAGCGATGTTAGCAGTAGCAGTGTATGGATACTTCACTAACCTAGAAGAAATAATAGGTAAGCAAATGATCCTTATGATACTGATGATGCTAACAGGTGTAGTAGGTATACTTAATAGTTAACCTTAGGGGGATTCTCTATGAGAGGTACTTTAGAAACTCAACTTGAGTTGGAAGCAGACATGATGACAGGTGGGATTGATAGGTTCCGCAAGGCACGTGACAAAGCAGTAGCCTCTGGTAAAGAGAGCAACACGTTACATGGTAGGGTGATTGTATCTCGTATCGTAGAGGAAGTAGCCAAGGGTATCGTAGACCTGCAACAAAACCCCAAGTCCAATCGTGACATAACCTATGCACGTATCAAGGACATGGATGCTGAACAGGTGGCCTACCTTGCAGTGGTGTCGCTGGTTGATGCTATCAGTAAGAAGTCTGTATTGCTCCATGTGGCACAGTCTATTGGTGGTAACTTGGAGATACAAAACAGGCTAGACCTATGGGTACAGAGTGAGGGTAGCGTAGCCACTAACACAATCAAGCAAGCCATGAAGAAATCATACGGTGCTAGACGCTACGGCCTGACACACAAGATGAACAAGGATGGTTACAAGGATACTGAATGGACTAAGCCTGATCGTATACACGTAGGGCTGCGTATGATTGACCTGATCGTAGTGCGTACTGGTATAGTAGGACTAACAAAACAGGTGACAGCACGTAACAAAACTGTTACCATAGTCAAGGCTTCTCAAGGTACAGAGGATTGGATCAAGGCGTTCAATGAGTATGCTGAGACAGCCAAGCCAAGGTATGCACCCTGCATCATAGTCCCCAAGGATTGGACTGATGTGATAGGTGGTGGGTATCATGGTGCAGTTATAGATGAACTACCAATAGTGAGGCGCAGATGAGCTTAAAGAAACACTTGAGAAGACTACAGGATGCTGACTTATCCCAAGAGTATGCGTGTCTCAATGCCCTGCAACACACAGCATGGCGTGTCAATCGCCCTCTGCTTGAGGTAATACGACAGGTGTGGGACAATGGACAGCAGTGGGGTAAGCTACCAGCTAGGGACGATGTACCCTTACCTGAGTATCCCTTTTCCAAAGACCCTAAGGAGATGACTGAGAGTGAGAAGAGCGAGTTCCGTGATTGGTCACGCAAGAGGAACAGTATCTACTCCATAAACAACCGAAGCGTGAGCAAGCGCATACAGGTAGAGCGTACACTACAGGTAGCTGAATCATACAGTGGGTATGATGAGTTCTTCTACGTGTGGCAGAATGACTTTCGTTCTCGCAAGTATGCAAGTAGCACGTTCCTCTCACCTCAGTCTGCTGATTGGAGCAAGTCATTACTTGAGTTCAATCGCCCAATGCCTATCAACAATTGGGAAGATGCACGATGGTTGTGTATTCATGGTGCTAACCTATATGGTAACGACAAGATTACATTAGACCAGCGTGAATCGTGGGCATGGGACATGGCTGATGAGGTACACAGGATTGTTAACAACCCATATGATAATCAACTATGGTTGGAAGCAGACAAGCCATACCAGTTTCTTGGCTGGTGTATGGAGTTCTCTGCCCTAGTCAAGCATGGGTGGGGTTATGAATCACGCTTCCCTGTATCAGCAGATGGTAGTTGTAATGGATTGCAGCACCTCTCAGCTATCCTAAGGGATGAGCGTGGGGGTAGGGCTACCAATTTAATACCAGCCTCTGTGCCTCAGGATATTTATACTGAGGTAGCAGAAGAAGCACTAGCACTTGTACAACAGGATGATGGTGAGCTTGCCAAGCAGTGGCAGGAGTTTGGTATTGATAGAGCATTGACCAAGCGTCCTGTTATGATCGTACCCTACAGTGGTACGCGCCACGCCTGTCGTGCCTACATACAAGAGGCCATGTCAGATCAGATAGAGGCAGGCAAGCCTAACATCTTTGGTGATGACCTGTTCCCTGCAAGTAACTACCTAGCTGGCTACGTGTGGGATGCCATTAGTGATGTGATTGAATCTGCTAGTCAGGTGATGACATATATCAAGCAGGTAGGTGAGGTGTATGCTGACCATACAAGGCACATGGAATGGATCACACCTACAGGTTGGGTAGTTGTCCAGCATTATAGCGACACAGAGACTAAGCGTATCAAGACACACATCAATGGTGAGATGGTACGCCTCAACATCGTTGAAGACTTAAAGGATACAGTGAACAAGAGGCGCACAGGTTTGGGTAGTAGCCCTAACTTCATCCACTCTCTGGATGCAGCAGCCATGACTAAGACTATTAACAAATGCAGACAGCATGGCCTACGTGACTTTGCTATGGTACATGATAGCTATGGTACACACAGCACATCAATGCCTGTCATGTCTGACATACTACGCAGTGAGTTTGTTAATATGTACGAAACACATGATGTTCTCAATGAACTGAGGGATCATGCTGTAAGAACTTTAGGAACCAATGACGTACCCTATCCACCTGCGATGGGTAAGCTAGACTTAGCATCTGTCCTGAGGTCAGATTACTTCTTTGCCTAGCATCCTAAAGTACCCCTCTAGCCAACAGACAAACATGAAGGAGAAAATATGATTGTCATTACAGGTAAAGCAATGTGGGCTAAAGTCTTTGAACCAGATACACACTTTGATCCTGATGGTGTATACACCGTGGATGTAATGGTTCCAGAGACAGAAGCAGCAGAACTGTGTGAACAACTTGATGAGGTAGTCAATACACATCATACCAAAGTTGTCAAGGAACAGCCTAAGTTAAAGGCATCCCTGTCCACAGCAAAACCCTACCAACCAGAGGTAGATGATGATGGAAACCCAACAGGTAACTTGAGATTTCGCGCCAAGATGAAGGCCGTTGTCAAGTCACGTGATGGTAAGACATTCAACATGAACCCTATTGTGGTAGATTCCAAACGTAATCCTCTTACCAAGGACACACTCATTGGTAATGGGTCAGTCGTTAAGGTAGCAGTAGAACCTGCACCCTACATGATGCAGTCAACCAAGTCAGTAGGTGTAAGCCTACGCCTCAAGGCAGTACAAGTTATTGACCTTGTTCAATACAGTGCAGGTGCTAACATCTTTGAAGAAGAAGATGGCTTTGTATCCAGCGCAGTAGCAAAGGATGATGCCACTGATGTCTTTGATGAACACAACAACACTGGCACAGCCAATGACGAAGGGGACTTTTGAGGCAAGGGTCATCAGTGACCTTGATGAGCGTGGCGTAGCATATCAGTATGAACCAGAGAAGCTGGCTTACTATGTGTTACGTCACTACATCCCTGACTTAGCAGTGCATACCTCAGTAGGCACAATGATTGTAGAACTGAAGGGATACTTTAGGCAAGACGCACAACGTAAGATGAAAGCTGTTAAGGAACAGCACCCAGAGTTGGACGTACGCTTTGTATTCCAGAAGGCAGAAGCTACAGTACAAGGAGCTAAGAAAAGAAAGGATGGGTCTAAGATGACCTGTGCAGAATGGGCAGACCGTAATGGTTTTACATGGGCAGAAGGTACAGTGCCTAAGGAGTGGTTACAATGAGTGTGATTGATGTTACAGAAGAGGTAGTCTCAGAGGTTGACATGAACGCAGAGTTTACTGACAGAGGCTTGAGTGTTTCTATATACGTAGATGATCTTGAGTTCAAGCAAGTAGTAAACTATGAAGACATGGCACTCTCTATGCTAGAAGATGGAGACAAGTATCCTGATGTTAAGCTTAGTGACATAGCTGATGGCTTTGATTACATGGCACGTATGTTGAGGAATGGTGTTGATGGATGATGATAGTGAGTTTGTAAGGCACACACCTTGCCCTCACTGTGGCAGTAGTGATGCTAATAGTTTGTTTAGCGATGGGCATTACTACTGCTTTTCATGTGAAACCTACACCCCATCAGATGAGGAGAAAGCTGTGGTTGCTATGGAAACAGATGACACCATGTTCTTAGACCTTGACTTCAAGGAACTAAAGAAGCGTGGCCTAACACAACAGACCTGTCAGATGTGGGGCTATGGTGTATCCACCTACAAAGGGCAGAAGGTACAGGTTGCAAACTATCGTGATGCACATGGTAAACTCCATGCACAGAAGGTACGCTTTGCTAACAAAGACTTCTCAGTATTGGGAAACATCAAACAGGTAGGCTTGTTTGGTGAACACCTATGGCGTGATGGTGGCAGGTTTGTTACTATCTGTGAGGGTGAGCTAGATGCTATGTCTGTATCACAGGCTAATGGTAACAAGTGGGCCAGTGTATCTGTGCCATCAGGGTGTAACTCTGCTAAGAAAGCAGTAGGTAAATCTATTGAGTGGCTTAGTAAGTTTGACCATGTGGTACTATGCTTTGATATGGATGAGCAAGGACAACGTGCAGCTATTGAATGTGCCTCTGTCCTGCCACCTAACAAGGCTAAGATAGTACGACTACCTGAACCATACAAGGATGCCAACGAGATGTTGGTTGATGGTAAGGTCAAGGAACTTATCAATGCCTTGTATGAGGCCAAGGTTTTCAGACCTGATGGTATCATAGCTGGTACTGATGTGTGGGACTTGGTTATCTCAACAGACGATAAGCTATCTGTCCCTTACCCCTACCTAGGGATACAGGAAAAAACAGGTGGTTGTAGGCGAGGTGAGATCGTCACTCTTACAGCAGGTTCTGGCATAGGGAAATCACAACTAGCCAGAGAGTTTGCTCATGGGTTTATCAAGCATGGGCAGACCATTGGATACATAGCATTAGAGGAGAACGTGAAGCGTACCTCATTAGGTCTTATGTCCATTGAGCTAAACAAACCTTTACACCTACAACACAATGACGTACCAGAGGAAGAGTTACGTCAAGCTTTTGACAGTACAGTAGGCTCTGGTAGGGTGTACTTGTATGACCATTGGGGTAGCACAGATAGTGATAACCTATTATCCAAGATAAGATACTTGGTGCGTGGTTGTGGTTGTGACTACATCATCCTTGACCACATCAGTATCGTGGTGTCAGGTATGGAAGGTGGTGACGAAAGACGTATCATTGACAATACTATGACAGCCCTACGCTCATTGGTTGAGGAACTTAACTGTGGTATGATACTTGTATCCCACCTCAAGCGTCCGTCTGGTGACAGGGGGCATGAGGATGGCGCACAAACATCTATGTCACAGCTACGTGGCAGTGCTGCCATTGGTCAGCTATCAGATATTGTTATTGGTTTGGAAAGGAACCAACAGGATACAGACAGTCCAAACGTCAGTCAGGTACGAGTGTTAAAGAACAGATGGTCAGGTGAAACTGGTCTATGTTGTGCGCTTGAGTATATGAAAGATACAGGGCGTATGGTTGAGACTTACTTCAACGATGAGGACATAGAAGACATACCCTTTTAACTAGTGCGGAGACACAGTATGGAATACGTATGGGACTTAGAAGCAGACCATCTACTTGATGATGTATCACAGGTATGGTGTAATGTATTACGAAATGTAAAGACTAATGAGGTACACACCTTTGACCCAACACAGACACAAGAGGCACTACAGTTTATTGATGACAATGTGACTACACTAATTGGACACAACATCATTGACTATGACCTACGTGTGATGAGAAAACTATATGACTATACCTACACAGGTAAGGTAATAGATACGTTGGTATACGCTAGAACAATTTGGCCTGATATTAAAGAGATTGACTTTAAGCTACACAAGAGTAGCAACTACCCTATGAAACTCATAGGTAGTCATTCACTTAAAGCATGGGGTCACAGACTAGGAGAATTAAAAGGTGATTACAATAGTGGCAGCGAGAGCTTTGCAACATATACCCCTGAGATGCTCACGTACTGCATCCAAGACACAACAGTTACAGCAAAACTCTATCATAAAATTATTGAAAAAAATTTTAGTCAGGAAGCATTAGACCTTGAGACTAGGATACACACTCTACTGTTAGAACAACAGGAGCATGGGTTTCACTTTGACGTAGCCAAGGCACAGTCATTGTATGCCTCACTAGCCCAGCGTAAGGCTGACCTTGAGGCTGAGTTACAAGAAACCTTTGAGCCTACCATAGTAGAGATGAAGACTAAGACTAAGACCATACCATTCAACCCTGCATCACGTATGCAGATAGGTGATCGTTTAATTAAACGAGGATGGAAACCAGAAGCGTTCACTGAAAGTGGTGAGCCTAAGGTAGATGAGACTGTGCTTGCTGGTATTGATATGCCAGAGGCTAAGTTACTAAATGAATACCTACTGTTGAATAAACGCATAGGCCAACTAGCTACAGGCAAACAGGCTTGGTTAAGGATGGAGAAGGATGGTAAGTTACATGGTAGGGTTAATCACATGGGGGCTGTCACTTCAAGGTGTACGCACTCTAATCCAAACATGGCGCAAGTTCCAAGCGTTGGTGCTGAGTATGGTAAGGAGTGTCGTTCCCTCTTCCATGCACCTAAGGGATACAGCCTTCTTGGGGCTGATGCTTCTGGTCTTGAGTTACGCTGTCTTGCTCATTATATGGCTGCATATGACGATGGGGCTTACGCTGATGTAGTACTGAATGGTGACATTCATACTGCTAACCAACAGGCTGCTGGTCTTGGATCACGTAACCAAAGTAAGACATTTATCTATGGATTTCTTTATGGTTCAGGTGATGAGAAAACAGGTAAGATCATAGGCAAGGGTGCGAAGGAAGGTAAAGCTATCAAAGCTAAGTTCCTAAAAAAACTACCAGCACTAAAGAAACTACGTGATGCTGTGTCCAAAGCAGCAAGTGAACGAGGGTGGATCAAGGGTATTGATGGGCGTACCATCCCTATCCGATACAGCCACGCTAGTTTGAATAGTTTGTTACAAGGCTGTGGTGCTATACTGTGCAAGACTTGGTATGTATTTATTGCTGATGCTCTAAAAAAGTCAGGGCTTGATGCACAGATTGTAGCTTTCATCCATGATGAGGTGCAGGTTTTAGTTAAACAGGGGCAAGAAGATGCAACAGGCAGACTTATTCTTCAATGTATGCGAGATGTTGAAAAGAGATTCAACTTCAGATGCAGACTTGACAGTGAATACAAGTATGGAAGAAACTGGGCAGATACACATTGAGGTACATGAATGTCGTACTTGCCATGTAGTCCAACCAGTATGGAATTTTCCTGCACACCATGCAGATAGAAAGAGTATGTGTAAGTCCTGCACTAGTGGACACAGGAAAGTCATAGCAAAACTAAGGGCAGAAAACCCTGAACCACCACCCGACTATTGCTGTCCTATATGCGACAAGACTATACAGGAGATAGGTAAGTACAATCAACCCATGATGAAGAGTTGGGTGTTGGATCATTGCCATACTACTAACACCTTCAGAGGTTGGTTATGTAGACTATGCAATGATGGTCTTGGTAGGTTCAAGGATTCTAAACAACTGGTACACAAAGCGTATCATTACTTACAGGAGCATGATGAAAGAAATGGACTTTGATTTTGTATGGAAGCTAATACTAACCTGTTCCTTCTTGAGTGTAAGCATATGCCTAAGTGTAAAGTGGATTGTTGAGGCATACCTAGACTACATACAAGTGCAGACAGGACTACGTATACTTAGAAAAACAGAGAAGGATATAACAGATGACCCTACTTCTTATTGATGGAGATATCATAGCCTATAAAGCTGCTGCCTCTGCTGAGACACCAGTGAATTGGGGTGATGGCTTATGGACATTACACAGCTATGAGAATGAAGTTGCTATAAGATTAGAAGATCAGGTAAACAAGTTAGTTGCTGAAGCACCTGTCACTGATTGTATCATAGCCTTGTCTGATAAAGAAAACTATCGCAAGAAGATTGCCCCTTACTACAAAGCAAATCGTAAGAACACACGTAAGCCTATGTTACTAGCGTGGGCTAGAGAGTATTTGGCAAAGATATACAACACAATTATATATAGAGGATTAGAAGCTGATGATGTTCTTGGAATATTGGGTACATCAAACCCTAACACTATTATCTGGTCTGAAGACAAAGACCTACTCACTGTTCCAGCTAATCATTGGATCAATGGTGAGGTTGCTAAAATATCTGAAGGCGAGGCTGACTACCATTTCCTTTACCAAACTCTGGTTGGGGACAGTACAGATAATTACAGTGGCTGTCCAACTGTTGGTCCCAAGACTGCTAATAAACTTCTGTCTTCTGATTTCGGATGGGATAAAGTGGTTGCTACGTTTGAGAGTAAAGGTTTATCTGAAGAGGTAGCGTTAGAAAATGCAAGGCTGGCACGTATCTTACGTAATGGCGAGTATGACACAGACACAGGAGAAGTAAAGCTATGGCAACCACCTTTGGTATCCCACTAGGACATGAACAATACATGAAAACTAAAGCAGCAGAGCTAGATAATAAAGATAAAGACATGGTGAATAGTCCTGCTCATTACACCCAAGGTGATATAGAAACTTGGGATTATATTGTAGATGTAGTTGGTGAGTACAACGCTATCTTTGTAGCACAGGCACAAATAATCAAGTACACAGGACATCGCTTGATGAACAAGAGCAATCCTATACAGGACGCACAGAAAGCTATCTGGTATACAAAGAGAATGATTGAGTTGTTGGAAAAAACAAAGGGAGTGAACTGGTAATGATGAACTTTTATGAGTATCAGATAGGTGCGTTGAAGACAGCAGTATACCCAAAGAAGTATGCTGTATCCTATGCAGCCTTGGGCCTTGCTGAAGAGGCAGGTGAGGTGTCAGGTAAGATTGCTAAGATGATGCGAGATGAGATACCAATGCAAGATCAGAAGCAAGCTATTGCAGCAGAGATGGGTGACGTACTATGGATGTTAGCAGCGTTGGCCCATGATTGTGGTCTATCACTCCAAACTATTGCAGAGATGAATATAGAAAAGTTAAAGAAACGACAAGAAGCAGGAACACTGCATGGAGAGGGTGACAATAGATGATAAGCAACTACCTACCAACAGACTACCAGACCTTCATTGCTACCAGCCGTTACGCACGATGGCTAGAAGATGAGAACAGGCGAGAGACTTGGGTTGAAACAGTACAACGATACATAAACTATATTGCTAAGACAGGTATATCAGGTAAAGACCTAGAAGAAATAGAAGAAGCTATCCTTAACCTTGAAGTCATGCCTAGTATGAGGGCATTGATGACAGCAGGGGTAGCAGCAGATCGTGACAACACCTGCATCTACAACTGTAGCTACCTGCCAGTAGACCACATCCGTGCCTTTGATGAGGCTATGTTTATTCTATTATGTGGTACAGGTGTAGGCTTCTCAGTAGAGCGTCAGTCTATTACTAAGTTACCTGAAGTACCTAATCAACTTGAGTATGGTAATCCACCCATCACAGTTAAAGATAGTAAAGAGGGTTGGGCCACTGCACTACACTCTCTCATCTCTACATTGTACTCAGGTATTATCCCTAAGTGGGACTTGTCTGCTATTCGTCCAGCAGGTGCTAGGCTTAAAACTTTTGGTGGTAGAGCTAGTGGACCAGAACCATTGAACGACTTGTTTAACTTTGTGGTAGACAAGTTTAAAGGTGCAGCAGGACGTAAGCTAACTAGCATTGAGTGTCACGATATCATGTGTAAGATTGGTGAAGTGGTAGTAGTAGGTGGTGTACGCCGTTCAGCTATGATTAGCCTATCTAACCTTAGTGATGGACGCATGGCACATGCTAAGTCAGGTCAGTGGTGGGAGAACGAGGGTCAACGTGCGTTGGCTAATAACTCTGTAGCCTACACAGACAAGCCTGACATGGAAGGGTTCATGCGTGAGTGGTTGTCACTCGTTGAATCTAAGTCTGGTGAACGTGGCATCTTCTCACGTACAGCAGCAGACAAGCATGTAGAAATGAATGGGCGTAGAGAGACAGGACATGAGTGGGGTACTAACCCATGCTCTGAGATTATCCTACGTCCTTACCAATTCTGTAATCTAACAGAGGTTGTTGTTAGGCAGGGTGATGACCTAGATAGTTTAACACGTAAGGTACGCCTAGCTACCATCCTTGGCACAGCACAGTCTACCTTTACTAAGATGCCTTACTTACGTAATATTTGGCAGAAAAACACAGAAGAAGAACGACTGCTTGGTGTATCACTAACAGGAATTATGGATAACTACTTACTGTCTAAGACCTCTGATAGTAAAATATGGTTAAAGAAGATGAAACAAATTGCCATTGATACTAATGCAGATTATGCAGAGCGTCTTGGTATTCCTGCCAGTGCAGCTATCACCTGTGTCAAACCCTCTGGAACAGTGTCACAGCTAGTTGATAGTGCGTCAGGTATCCATGCTAGACATAGTGACTATTACATACGTACTGTACGTGGTGATAATAAAGACCCCCTCACACAGTTTATGAAGGACAGTGGTATCCCTGCTGAACCTTGTGTAATGAAGCCTGACTCTACTACAGTGTTTAGCTTCCCTACTAAGTCACCTTCTGGTGCTGTTACTCGTAACGATATGACTGCTGTAGAACAATTAGAACTGTGGAAGAACTATGCGCTACACTGGTGTGAACATAAACCATCTGTAACTATCACAGTCAAAGATGCAGAGTGGATGGTAGTGGGTGCATGGGTCTATGAGAACTTTGACATATGTTCAGGTATCTCGTTCCTTCCTCATAGTGACCACACATATGCACAAGCACCCTATCAGGATATAGATAAGGAAACATATGATGATCTCAAGGAACAAATGCCTGATGCTATTGATTGGTCAGCTTTGTCGTTGTACGAAAAAGTGGATACAACAAGTGGTAGTCAGACGTTAGCTTGCACTGCTGGTGCTTGTGAACTGGTAGATATTTAACCTAAAGTACCCCTATTAGCGAAAGTTATGTAAAAATGAGAGTATTAGGTAACGATTTCAATATCACAGATGGGCTTATTCGTAAACTCTATGAACTATACCCTGACAAACTTCCGCTTAATCAAGTTACCTCTGAGGATTTAGCTTTCCTCAGGGGTCAGCAGTCTGTGATAAACAAACTTGTAGAATTACAAGATCAAGATTTTGAGGAAAATTAAAATGGGTGGAATGTTCAAACCAAAGATGCCAACCCCACCACCTGCTCCTGCTAGACCAGTGACTGCGGTGGCTAAGACACCAGACTTAGAACTTGCGGATGTAGAGACACCCGCTTTAGGTATTAAAAAGAAACGAAAAGGAAAGAAGCAGTTAGTTACTACTACTGATCAATCTCTCCAAACAGGCAGCCAAGGTGCTGGCCTACAGATAACACAAGGGCAATAACATGGGCGCACCAAAACCAATTAAAAAAGTAGTTAGGGCTATAAAAAAACCAATTAAAAAAATTAGTCGTGCTGTAAAAAAACAAGTTAAGAAAGTAAGTTATGCTGTTCAAGGTGGTAAAGCAAAAGCACGTGGAACCCCACCACCACAAGCCGTAACAGCATCACCAACCACAGGTGCAGAAAGACAGCAAGAAGAAGAAATGGCAACTACGGTTGACACCTCAGGTGCTAAACTAAAGCGTAGACGTAAAGGTAAAAAGGCTCTAATTCTAGGCCAAGGTGCTGCCCAAGTAGGTGGCGGCGGTGATGGTGGTTCTGGCCTTAACATTCCGAAGGGATAAATAATGGAACAAGATGTAGGTACAGTAGCTAAACGCTACAGCCAACTAGAAGGAGAGCGAGATACTTTCCTAGAGAGAGGCCGTGAGGCAGCAAGGCTTACTATTCCTACTCTTTTGCCAGACGAGGGACATAGTAGTTCATCTATCTATGCCACACCATATCAAGGCATTGGAGCGAGGGGTGTAAACAACCTTGCATCTAAGCTTCTACTAGCTTTACTACCACCTAATAGTCCCTTCTTCCGTTTAACCATTGATGACTTTGACTTGCAACAAATTGCAGGTGATAACCGTGGTCAAGTAGAAGAGGGTCTAGCACGTATTGAACGTGCGGCAATGGCAGAGATTGAAGGTAAGGCTGTTCGCGTACCAACCTTTGAGGCACTAAAGCTGCTTATCGTAACTGGTAATGCGCTGGTATATATGCCCAAAGAAGGTGGTATGAAAGTATATAGGCCAGATCGTTATGTAGTAAAACGTGATGCTATGGGTAATGTACTTGAAATTATTACCAAGGAATCTATGTCCCCTCTTGTATTACCAGAAGAAATCAAGGCACAGATACCACCTTCAGATACCCCTGCTAAAAGTTATGATCTGTATACCAGATTAACTAGAGTTAAAACAGGGTTTGAGGTAATACAGGAAGTAGCTGGGATCGTTGTTGAATCTTCACGTGGTAAGTTTAAAGCAGATAGTAACCCATTTATTCCATTACGTTTTATTAGAATTGATGGGGAAGATTATGGGCGAGGTTTTATAGAAGAATACATTGGTGACTTGCGAAGCTTGGAAGCTTTAACAAAAGCTATCGTTCAAGGCAGCGCAGCATCAGCCAAAGTATTATTCTTGGTACGTCCAAACGGTACTACAAAAACTAAAGACTTATCTGCTGCCCCTAATGGAGCTTTCCTACAGGGTGATAGCAACGATGTGTCTACACTACAAGTACAAAAAGCGGCAGACTTTAGGGTATCCCTAGAAACCATGCGTATGATTAATGACCGTCTTTCTGCTGCCTTCTTATTAAACAGTAGTGTACAACGTGCAGCGGAACGTGTAACTGCTGAAGAAGTACGGTTCATGGCACAAGAACTAGAGACTACCCTTGGTGGTGTATACTCTATTCTATCCCAAGAGTTCCAGTTACCTCTTATTAACTTGCTATTGGAGTCACTAACAAAGCAAGGTAAGATGCCTAAGATGCCTAAAGATAGTGTTAAACCTACTGTCGTTACAGGTATTGAAGCCCTTGGTAGAGGGCAAGACTTAAATAAACTTGCATCTTTCTTACAATATCTACAACCCCTTGGGCCTGAAGTAATACAAAGCGAAATGAATCTAAATGATTACATTGATCGCCTTGCTGCTTCATTAGGTATTGACACTTCTGGTCTAATCAAATCACAAGAACAGAAAATGCAAGAACAGATGATGCAACAACAAGCAATGCAAGAACAAATGTTAGAACAAGGTGCTATGGGTGTAGCGCAGAAAGCAGCCCCTGCTGTAGCAGGAGCCATAGACCCAGAGCAAGTACAACAAGCTATGGAGCAAATGAGTAATGGCTGATGCTATCAATACTTATCAAGAAGCTGCACCTGAATCTCAGGAACAGATAAACGAAATCCTACAAAAAGTAGATGGAACTGCACAAGACCCTGAACGTCCTGAGTGGTTGCCTGAGAAATTTAAGTCACCAGAGGACATGGCTAAAGCTTACTCTGCATTAGAGGGTAAGCTAGGCCAACCTCAAGAAGAACAAGATGCAGAAGATTTAACATCAGCAGATGCCTCTGAAGTATCAGAAGTACTAGGTGCTAATGGTATTGACTTTGATGTTCTTCAACAAGAATACCAAGAACTTGGTGGACTATCAGAAGATGCTTATGAAGCTCTAGCGGAAGCTGGTTTTCCTGAGGCAGTGGTAGACCAATGGATAGCTGGTCAAGAAGCTATCTCACAGCAAGTTCAATCCGAAATGCACTCCCTTGTAGGGGGTACAGAACAGTATCAAGAACTGGTAGGGTGGGCAGCAGATGCTTTACCTGAAGCAGAGATTGATGCTTTTAATGCAACAATGGAAACGCAAGACCCTGACATGATTAGGCTTGCAATCCAAGGTCTTAATGCTAGGTATCGTTCTGAGGCAGCACCTAACCTTATTCAAGGTAGTACTGGTGCTGTATCCACAGGCGGGAAGTTTGAAAGTAATGCAGAATTAACTACTGCTATGAGTGACCCTAGATACGCTAAAGACCCCGCCTACAGGCAAGCAGTCGCTGATAAGTTGGCTCGTTCCAGCCTGTTCTAACATTGTTGCATGGGGTTGGGGGGTTGTATAAGAATCCCCCTTCCTTCTAGTTACATTACGGTGTGCCTAGAAGGGATAACATCCCAAAACCTTACAGGAATGTGCAATCCGCACTGTAGGGTGTACAAAGGATTGTTAACTCTAACTAACACGAAGCTAAACATAACAAACGATTACCCCTGACCCCTTGCGAGGGACAATCTTGGAGAAAGGATGTAGTGTAATGCAGAGTGTAATTTAACTCAACATTAACATTACTAAGAGGTAATTTAAAATGGCACAAGCCGCTTCAAATCCGGCCTATAGCGTAAGCTTTCAAGGCCAGAATAATAACACAGGTGACGTACGTGACCTGTTTCTCAAGCTGTATGCAGGGGAAGTCCTGACAGCCTTTGAGGAAAAGAAAGTTCTTTCAGATAAGGTACGTACTCGTACTATTTCTAAAGGTAAGTCTGCTTCATTCCCAATGACAGGACGCGCAACTGCTGAGTACTTGACCCCCGGAAACGAAATTACTGGTGGTGCAATTCGTGCAGGTGAGCGTATCGTAACTATTGATGACTTGCTCATCTCTAGCCAGTTCATTGCTAATATTGATGAAGCTATTAACCACTACGATGTTCGTTCAATCTACTCTAAGGAAGCTGGTATTGCACTAGCTAACGAAGCAGATAAGAACGTAGCTCGTATGCTTGTTAAAGCTGCCCTGTCCACCAACGCCACACGTGCGGCTGGTCTTGTACAGGACTATAAGGCTTTCACTGAGGAAGACTTTACTAGTAACGTAACTATTGGTAGTGCTTCTGGTGATATTACTGATCCAGCAAAGTTGGCAAAGGCTATCTTTGACGCTCGTAAAGAGATGGAAGTAAAGAATGTACCAACTGACGGTGCTGTAGTTGTATTGGCTCCTGACCAGTATTATGCACTTATGGATGTAACTGATGGCAACAAGCTTGTCTACATGAACCGTGACTTTGGTGGTAATGGTTCAGTAGCAGATGCGACTGTAGCATCTATTGCTGGTATGCCTATCATTATGTCAAACCACGCTAACGTGGCTAACCTGTATCAGAACTTTACTACAGGTGATGCTGCCGAAGGTAAGACCTCTGATAACGCACCTTTGGCAAACACTGCTGGTTCTGGACGCACAACTCACTATGATCTGCCTACTGCTAACGTAGATGGCGCAGATATGGTGGCACTTGCTGCTAAGTTCAAAGGCTTTGTCTTTACTCCTGATGCTGTAGCTACTGTCAAACTTCTTGACTTGGGTATGGAATCTGAGTACCAGATTAATCGTCAAGGTACACTCATGGTTGCTAAGTACGCAATGGGACATAACGTCCTGCGTCCTGCATCATGTATTGCTTTGTCACAAGCCTAACATTACTGGGGGTAGCTTAACGGCTACTCCCTTTTTTCTTGGATGGTGTTATGAAAAAACTAAAGATTAAAAAGTCACGTGTGAACGAGGCAGGTAACTACACCAAACCCACCATGCGTAAGCGTATGTTCAACAGTATTAAGTCTGGAAGTAAGGGTGGTAACTCAGGCCAATGGTCTGCTAGGAAAGCACAACTACTAGCAACACGTTATAAGAAAGCAGGTGGGGGCTATACATCGTGAAAAAGCCTCAGGAAAGTTTAAAGAAGTGGACAAAACAGAAATGGCGAACAAAGTCTGGAAAGAAATCCAGTGCTACTGGCGAAAGATATCTACCTTCTGCTGCAATAAAGAGCTTATCTGCTGCGGAGTACGCAGCTACAACTGCTGCGAAACGAAAAGGTAAGCAGCAAGGTAAACAGTTTGTAAGACAACCCCTCAAGATTGCTAAAAAAACAGCAAAGTATAGGACATAGATATGCCAGAAGTTGCAGGTAAAAAATACAAATATACTAAAGAAGGTATGAAAGAGGCAAAGGCTGCTGCTAAAAAAACAGGAACTATTATAAGACATAAGGGTTCTAAGTACCAAAAAAGAAAGTAATGATATGGCTATTCAACATGCAGGAGAAACCTTTAAAGGTTTACGGATACCTAAGAGTTCCCCTAAAGGTAAAAAGTCACACGCTGTATTGGTAGGCACAAAGGATAAACCAGAGATTATTAGGTTTGGTGAAAAGGGTGCTAAGACAAATCAATCAGCCAAGCAACGCAAAGCTTTCAAAGATAGACATAGAAAGAACATAGCCAAGGGGCCATCAAGCGCAGCTTATTGGGCCAACAAGGTCAAGTGGAAAGCATAAGGTAAACCAACATGGCAGGAACAACTAAACTAGATGCAGTCAACATAATGCTTTCTGCCATTGGCGAAGCACCAGTTAATAGTCTTTCCTCTGGCTTGATTGAAGCAGAAGTAGCAGAGACTATTTTAAACACAGTTGACAGAGAAGTACAGTCTATGGGCTGGCACTTTAATATAGAACTAAACAAAAGTTTTCCCCAAGATACTAATGGTGAGATAATTCTCCCTGCTAATATCCTAAGGGCAGACGCTACGTCTAAAGCAAACGCTCCTGATTTAGTGCAGCGTGGCTTAAAAATGTACGATAGAAAAAACCACACATTTAACATAGGTGTTGATGTAGCACTAGATGTTACATTACAGTTATCCTTTGAGGATGTACCTGAGGTAGCCAAAAGATTTATGGTGCTACGTTCTACTCGTATCTTCCAAGATCGTGTAGTAGGTGATAGTGCATTACATCAGTTCCATAAAGAAGATGAAAATAGAGCGTTAGTAGAATTAAAAGATTTTGATAAAGCTGCTGACGATCACAACATATTTGATAACTACGACACCTTTAGTATTATTGATAGGCAGGGACGGAGAACAATCTAATGGCACTCATCAGTCAATCAATCCCAAACCTTATTAACGGTGTATCACAACAGCCACCCTCATTACGCTTGAATACTCAAGCAGCATTACAAGAGAATGGACTGTCTAGCGTTGTATCAGGTTTATCTAAACGCCCTAGTACTCAGCACATAGCTGATCTTGGAGTTATATCAAACCTAGACAAAGCTTTTATTCACACTATTCGTAGGGATGAGAATGAATTTTATTCTATGGTGGTTGATACTGCTGGTACTATCAGAGTATTTGATAAGAACGGAGTAGCTAAGACTGTAACAAATAATGCCGCTTCTTATTTATCTGGACTAACTAATCCTAATGAAGAATTATCAGCAGTCTCTATTGCAGATGCTACATTCATAATTAACAAGAATACCACAGTAGCAAAAGCAGCTACAGTATCTCCAACAAGAAACCCTGAAGCTTTGGTGTACGTAAAGAACGCTGATTATGCTTCTACGTACAGACTAAAGCTAACCAAAGGTGGAAGTACTAGCACAGTAGAGTTTGCTACTAAATCTAGCACACAAGGTAACTCTACAGCAACACAAGCGGCAGAGCGTGGTGCGTCAACAGACTTAATTGCTACAAACTTAAATACTTTTACTGGGACTGTTGTTAATACTACTTACTATGAGGGTATTACTAACGCATCAGCAGTATCAGGTTTAACATTGACAAGATATGGCTCTGTTATACATATTCAGTCTACCAATACTACAGACTTTGTAGTAGAGGTGGGTGATTCTCATGGTAACGCACACCTCAAGGTATTCAAAGATGAAGCACCTGATTTTAAACAGTTACCCACTGAGGGGCCAGACAATTTTGTAATAAAGGTGTCTGGTGATAATCAAAAAGCACAAGATGACTTTTATGTTAAATTCACAAATGGAGTATGGAAAGAAACGGTAGCCTCTAACATAGAGATTTCTTTGAATCCTGCTACTCTACCACATAAACTATCTAAACTTTCTAATGGAAATTTCCAATTTGATCCTGCATCGTTTGCTAATAGATTGGTAGGGGATGATGATACAAACCCCTTTCCAAGCTTTGTTGGATTTAAATTATCCGATATCTTTTTCCATAAAAATAGGCTTGGGGTATTAGCAGATGAAAATGTAATCTTTTCAACGGCTGGAGAGTTTTTAAACTTTGACTTCTTTCGTAAGTCCACACTAACTATAATTGATAGTGACCCCATTGATGTGGCTGTGTCCTCAAATAAAGTTAGTATCCTAAAACATGCGGTCCCTTTTAACGAATCACTATTATTGTTCTCTGATCTTACCCAGTTCAAAGTTACAGGTGATCCTGTTCTTACACCTGAGACTGTCAACGTAGCTAACACTACAGAGTTTGAAACCAGCCTAAGAGCTAAACCAGCACAAGCAGGTAAGTACGTTTACTTTGCCTCTAAACGAGGTGCTTGGTCTGGTATGTGGGAATACTTTGTAGATACAGATACAGACGTAAATGACGCAAATGAAATATCATCACATATACCAGAGTATCTAAATGGTGAAGTTATAAATATGCAAGCCTCATCTAATGAGGATATGATATTGGTACAAACAGATAATGACCCCACAGCTATTTATGTATATAGATACTATTGGTCAGGTAGGGAAAAGCTACAGGCTTCTTGGTCACGTTGGGTCTTTGGTGGTGATGTTATTGGTATGTCATTTAATCGTGCTGATGTGTACATCTTAATAAAAAGAGGTAATAACCTTTTCTTGGAAAGAATAAATCTATCCATTGATGAAGCTACAGTATACACAAACGGTAACTTTTCTATTCACTTGGATAGAAGAGTTCAGTTAGAAACAGGTGGTACTACTACTATACCTTACACAGATAGCAATGCAATATATATTGATAAAACAGGTAAAGTAATTACAGTAAATCAGGTAGCAGCAAAACTAGCTAACTCTGAAAAAGTATATGTGGGTGTTCCATTTACGTTTAAGTATGAGTTTTCTGAACCAGTTATTAAAGAAGATAATAAAGCAGTAACCACAGGTGCTTTGCAGTTAAGAAACTATGCTATTGTGTATAACAAAACAGGCTTCTTTAAGATTGTACTAAAGCCCCTAAAGCGTCAAACATACACACGTACCTTTACAGGCCGTGTTGTAGGTAGTGGTGCTAACATACTTAACGTAGCTGCTATTGAATCAGGTACATATAGTTTTGGTGTACTAGGTAAAGCTACCGACATATCCATAACTATAGAGAGTGATAGTCACTTGCCTTGTATATTCCAATCAGCAGAATGGGAAGGTTATTTCCATTTGCGTTCTAGGAGAATGTAATGAAAGTCCATGTGAGAGCTAGTACTCAGGCTGATGTAGACCATCTGGCAACCAATCTAAGACCAGAGGATACAGAAGAAGTACTGGCCTCACACGGTAGTGTTAAGGAAGCTTTACAACAGGGACTAGATGAATCAGATGAATGTTGGACTATTGTTGTAACGGATACAGATGAGATAGCAGGTATCTACGGAGTAGTAGCTGCATCTGATTTTATGGGTGTACCTTGGCTTCTTACAGCACCCCCTATAACTAAAGTCTGGCTACCCTTTCTTAGAGGTTCTCTCAAATGGGTAAAAGAAACAAATAATAAATATCCCATCCTAACTAATGCCTGTGATGCTGATTATAGTGTAGCTATTAACTGGTTAAAGTTTGTAGGATTTACGTTTATTCAAAGGCATGAAACTTGGGGTGTAGGAAACAAACCCTTTTTAGAATTTGTGAGGATACAAGATGTGTGATCCAGTAACTATGGCTGTGTTAACAGTTGCTAGTGGGGTAGCTGAATACCAACAAGGTGTAGCAAAAGCACAGTCAGATCAAGCTAGATTTGACCGTAATCGCTTGGCTGCTAACGATGCAAGAGATTTAAAAGTACAAACCCTAAATCAAAGGGCAACACAAGAAGCAGAAGCAGCCTCAGAAGAAAAACTAGCTTTAGGTATCAAAGCCCTAGAGAGTGAAGGTGCAGCAAAAGTAGCCACAGGTGAAGCTGGTGTTAGTGGTTCTACAATAGACTTATTACTACAGGACTACACAGCACAAAAACTACGTGGTGTAACAACAATTAATAGAAACCTTGAAAACGTAGAGAAACAAATTGAGCTTGAAAAGCGTGGTGCATCTGCGGAAGCATTAAACAGAACCAACTCTCTACAACAGGGTGTCATGCCAAACTTCCTAGCTGCGGCTGTAGGAACTGCGGCTAATGCTACGGCTGCATATCAATCAGCTAAAGTAAGTCAACCTGATAAATATAAATCTACTTTTAATGATAAATCTAAAACACAAAACTATACCTATGATTATAGTGATTCATTTGGTCAGGGTGGAGGACAATAATGGCTAGAAAACAAGTAGAAAGGTTGCGGCCTTCTGCAAAACTACAAGCCGTTGCTAGGCCAGTAGAGACATATGTACGTCCTGCTGCACAGCCAGTAGGCCAAAGTGACCTTGGTGCTTTTGTCTCCGCTATTGCACCAGCAGCACAGACCCTTGCTCAAGTAGAAAAGCAGAAACAGCTTAAACTTCAGAGAGAAGCAGAAAAAGGTATTGCGTCTGCCAGAGCATTGGATGCTCAGATAGGTGTTAATAAAGCCCTACGTGCAGCAAACGAAGACTATCGGCTAAATCAAATAGACTACCTAGAAATGTCTGATGAGCAAGTAGCTGCTAGACGCTCTGAGATTATGCAGCCATTCATTCAGCAAGCCGAAGACTCAGGTGATGATATACTATTCAAAGCTGTTAAAGGTGATTTAGAAGTAGGTAACTTGGCATGGTTTACAAAGAACTATGATCCAGCTAAGTATACTCATATGTTCAATAAGAACATGGGAACCATTGGTGATGAGATTATTGCTACCAGCGATAGTACTGCTTTTATACCACAGACAGAAGAAGATGGAACAATAGAAGAAAATCGTTCTCTTCAGATACAACAGATTGAGGACTTAGCAAAAAAAGCTGCTTCTGCTTATGGTTATAATCAGGCTGAAGTTAATGACTTTATTATGGAAAACATTATATCTCCACGTGTGAGAGAGAATGGTAGAGACGCAGCTTATCAATGGGCAGAATCACAAAAGTTATTTGGTGTTTCTCGTTATCAAAAAACAGTACGTCAGATAGAACGTGATTTAGCTGCCTATGATTCTGAAAGAGCTAAGTTAGGCAAAGATGCTTTCTTTACATCACAAGTGGAACGACAGATTGCTAGCTTCCTAGAAACAGGCGATGTTATGTCCATAGGGGGTAATGTAAGTTTCAATGATGGAACATCTAAGTCAATTAAAGATGAAGATATTATTGTAGGTATACAGGCAGTAGCTTCTAACTTAGGTTTAAGTGAAGAACAATCTATTAAACAACTGTATCGTCCTTTGAATATTATACCAACAGCAGATGCTAACGCTATTATGTCTGGTAAAGCTCTACTATCCACAGGCGATTTAACAAACGAAAACTTAACACGACTAGCCAATGCCTATGTAGCTTACAAAAAAGTAGATGGGTATAATTTTACTATTAAAGATGCTTTAATGAGTTCTAGTGAAAAGAAACTTATGAGAGCTATGGACTATCTTATTGAGAAAAGGGGTGTAGGGCCGGAAGGGGCCTCTATTAGTGTAATTCAAGAAGCTGTAGAAATGGTACGAACTATTGATCCTGATATTGCTGTACGAAAAGCAAGCACTACAGAAATACAAAATTCCTTAGATAAAGGTATTACAGATATAAGTGATTTTGATGAGATTAAAAATACAAACTCTATGTTACCTTATATCCAAGAAGGTGTGGATATTTATATGCAAATGGGTATTAGTTTGGATGAAGCTACTATTCAAGCAGTAAAAGATGCTCGTAAAGATTTTATAATTGTGGAAAGTAGTGTAGGTACTAAACACGCTTTACCTCTCCTTAATACTGCAATAGATCGTCAAGGTGGTGAAGCACAGAAATTACAAACCTATATTAATGAAGAGGCTAAAAGACCTAGTACAATTAAGGCTATAGAAGCGCGAGGTGGAACAGGTATTGTTCTTGCACGTACAACAAACCCAAATCAATTTAATGTTTCTATTGTAAATGAAGATGGACTTCCTGTGGGAAGCCTTGGTGCTATACCCATAGCAACAGCATTAGACCCTGCAACAGTAAGGACTATGATTTCGGAACGTATCCAACGTACATTAGACGATGATAAGTATGTTACAGGTAGTATGGGTGTAATTACTGAGCCTGTTGAAAAGTTTGATACCGAAGAAACAGTAGCTGCTGGTACTGAAACCCTAGAATCTAGGGGAGAAAGTATGCCTATACGTCAGGTTATTTTACCTGAGGGATTTGATACATCTACAGTAGAACCAGTTACAGAAAATGGTGAGTTTACAGGAGACTACCTATATAAGGGAACTCTTCCTGACGGATCAAAGGTAACATTTATTTCACCAACTAATCCTAAGAAAGTATTAACTGAGCAAACTGTGCCAGAACCTGTAGATCAACTGGATGAAATAGCAGGGGCTGAAGCAAGGGAAGCTGATGAAGTAGCCCCAGTTGAGCAAACTTTTTTAGAAACTTTACGTGATGATGTATCAGATATTAGATCAGTACTACAGAAAACTTTTGGATATGAAAAGATTGATGCTGATGCTATTATGTCTGACACGATAGATAAAATGATACCTTTAATTTCTAATTCAGCAGGTGGTGTGGGTGAGTTCTTTGATGAGGCTTATAAAAACACCAAGGTAAAGCTAACAAACAACAAAGCTATAATCAAAGCTAAAGAGATTATATCTGATTTCCCTGAGTTAGTTAGTGAGCTACAGTTAGATGTGAGAGGTTTATTTGCACGTGGTAAGGCTACAAGAGGTATTACAGTTAATGAACAAGCTACTATTGCAAGGAGTATTATTGCAGTAAGAGATGCTTCTGAAAAACAACATAACCTAGAAACAAAACCACAATTAGATGACGCTCTCGCTCTTGCAGCGAAGGCTAAAAATACAACACCAGAAATAATCCTTAATCAGATTATTAAACCAATAGCGTTCCACGAATCAGACCAGACAATGGATGCTAACCTAAAACAATATGGTGATGGCCCTGCACGTGGTCTTATGCAATTTGAACCTGCAAGGTTCTCAGTATCAGTACAACGTGCTAAGAATTATTACTCTAAAAAATTAGGTCAGGCCATTCCTGAATGGATAAATTCTATAGATTTGAGTGGAGACATTCAAAAAGAGATAACAACTTTATCAGGTAATCAACAGATGGCTTTGGCTGTACTAGATTTACTAGAGCATCCAGAGGCTGACTTAGGTATGGTTGTTTCAGGTAAAAAAACTATTGAAGAGTTTTGGGCTGATAACTGGTGGCAAGGCAAAGATAGCGATAGAAAAGCCAGAATCAAATCTTTCCGTAAGAGTTACGCAAAGTATACACAGGAGTAAATAATGGCTGACGAACTCTCTCAAGAAACTGCTAGGGCTTTTGGAGTAACAGAAGTACAACCTATTCCGATTGTACCTACTGTTTCAGAAGCTACACTTATGGCAGAACGAGAGAAGGCACTGAAGACTGACAAGGATGTTAGTTTCCTTGGTCTTCTTTCCACAGCTAGGCAGGAAGAGCATATTGATACTACTCTTTTACGTAACAAATATCGCTTTAGTAATATAGCTAAACAACCTGTAGCAGACCTAACACCAGAAATAACCAGTTCTCTAGTAGGAAACTTAGATAGCCCTGATGCTATTGAAGAAGTACTAGAGGCTGCTAAAGATGTTAGCTATGACTATGCTATGCAAATGTCTAAGGACTTTCAAGTAACTCAGAGTAATAGGTTGGAACTAGAACAGGCTGGCTGGAAGGGTACATTAGCTACCGTTCTAGCTGCCATGTTTGACCCTACTGAGCTTGTGTCTATAGGAGCTACCACGGCGGCTGTATCGGCTGTCAGTGGTCCTGCTGCGCCTGTTACTGGTACAGCCACGGCTGCTGGTCTTACAGCTAAACGTGGTTATAATGTATATCGTGCCACTAAGCTAGGTTCAGTAGTGGGAGCAACAGAAGCAGCAGCTTTTGAAGCAATCCGTGCAAGGTTAAAGTATGACATTACAGGCGGGGATGTACTACTCGCTGGACTTACTGGTGGAGTATTAGGTGGTAGTATAAGTGGTGTAACCACAGCCTTTGCCAGAAACCGTAAGTTTCAGGAGTTGTCACAAAAGGTAGCATTAGGAGAAGAACTTACCCCTAATGAAAAAGCTTTTTATGATGCTAATAATGTTGACCGTCTAACACAACGTATTATTGCTGAAGTAGAACGTAGGGGAGACTTAGACGATGTGGATGCTACAGATGTTCCAAGGTCTGTGGGGGAGATTACAGAAGCTGAAGCAAGGGCTACTCCAAAGCAGTTGGGTGGTAAGGTTCTTGCCCCTTTGCGTAAGAGACTGTCTGTCTTCAATCTCACCAAGAACTCGGAAAACGGTTTTGTTAGGGCTGCTGCTGATAGGCTTGGCCTTAATAGCTCGGGAAATGTAGATCGTACTGTTGTAGGAGCATCAGCCTCAGAATATAAGGCTATGCTAGAACATATCTATAGAAGTAAGTTTTCCAGAAGCTTGTACATTAATCGCAAGAACTGGTCAAAACGTACTGGTAGGGACTTAACAGACTTTAATATACTTGTTTCACGTGCAATACGTGGGGGAGTAGATGATACCCTAGACCCTGAAGTTCGTAAGGTTGCCCAAGAAGTTATGGAGCAACAGCGTGAACTAGGTAACATGGCTATTAAACATAATGTAGGTGGTTTTACAACAGGGGTACTGGACAAACAGCCTAACTATTTACCACGTTTGTTTAGTGATGAGCGTATTTCTACTTTACGTACAAAGTTTGGTAACAACCTAGATACAGCAGTAGCAGAATTGGTTGAGAAATCTATCCGTAATGCACAGCCTGATATTGATAAAAACTTAGCCCCTGATGTTATAGGCGATATGGCACGTGGTTATGCTAAGACAGTCCTATCTCGTAGATTTACTTCTATGCACAGGGCTTTTGAATTTAACATGGAAGACCTGCGTAAAGCTATGCAGGATGAAAACATACCTGATGCTCAAATAGATCAGCTTATAGATACCCTAACAAAAAATACAAGGGTAAAAGGACATAAACGCTCACGGCCTCGTTTGTTATTAGATGAGAATACAAGTGTAGATGTACGTCTTGATAATGGGTCTATAGAACAACTAAAGTTTACTGATCTACTTGAAGAAGATATTGAAAATCTAAATAATGCTTACGTCTTCCAAATGTCTGGTGCTATTGGCCTTGCTCGTAATGGGATTGATACTAACGATGCTGGAAGCTCCTTAGAATCCCTAATTACTAAGATGCGTAATGAAGCTCAAACTATTAATCAAAGTGCTGACACTCTTAATAAAGAAGTAGAAGCATTACAGTTTATGTATGATGGAATTACAGGACGCTTGGGCTTTAAGGAAGGTGATCCTTCTTTTGGTACAAGGCAAACACTGCGTAGAGTGCGTGAAGTTAGCTTTATGATGCACATGGGTATGTCAGGTATGGCAGCACTTATGGAATTAACTAACGTGCTTATGGAAAACTCTTTGCCTGTTCTCCTTAGAAGTATGCCACAGTATCGTAAAATGTTAAAAATTGCTGCTGATGGTAAGCTAGATAATGCAATGATACGCGAATTAGAAGAACTAACTGGTCTTGGTACAGATGTGCTAACTGGTAAGTTTACTCGCGTGAGTCGCTTTGAAGGTGACGCTATGGAGATAACAGACGATGCACGTATCACAAAGACTGATGAATGGTTAGGTAGAGGAAGAGAAGCAACAGCACTTCTTTCTGGACTTACACCAGTTACTGCTGGATTACGTAGAATGTCTATGTTAAACTATGCTACAGCATGGGCTAGGGCTGCTAGAAAGAACGATAATCCTTACTCTAAAATTAAAATGGAGCAGTTAGGAATTGACGAGGCTACATCTCTAAAGATTAGAAGTCAAATTCTCAAGCACTCTACCTTTAAAGATAAAGAGAAGACTATCCTTGAAAGCTTAAATACTAAAGCTTGGGATAAAGATGCTCAAGATGCTTTAGATGCCTTCCAAGTATCAGCTTACCGTGATACTACTCAAAACGTACAGGAAATGAGCATAGGTTCTACCAATGCTTTCTTACGTGGTGAGTGGGGTAAAACTGTGTTTCAGTTCCTTAGTTTCCCACTAGCAGCTATGGAACAACAAGCAATGCGTTTAGGTGTTCGGGCTGTACATGGTGATGCTACTACTGTCACAAAGATATTACTTAGCTCTATGTTTATGGGTACGCTTATGTACACAGGGCGTGTATATCTTAATGCAGAGGGCCGTGGAGATAGAGACGATTACATTAAAAAACAATTATCTCCCGCACGTTTAGCAGAAGGTGCTATTAGTCAAATAGGTGCTGCTTCTACTTTTGGTCTTGTTTATGATATTACTACAGGTGCTATGGATGGTAACAATTATGCTATCACTCCTGCTGCTGTTAGTATTCTTCAAAAAATCTTAGGCTCTGGTAAGGCCATTGTAGAAGGTGACATGACTGAAGCAGAGATACGTGCTTTATTAAGACTTTTACCAATGTCTTCATTATATGGAGCAAGATCATTGCTAAATCAAGCAGCTAACGAACTAGCAAATTAATAGGAAAACAAATGGCTTTTTCATATCATAATTACCAACCACAAAACAATACTACGGATACCTTTAGTATCCCTTTTACATTTACGGCTCAGTCTGAGATTAGTGTAACGGTAGATGGTGTAGCTCAGGCAGGTCTAACTTTTCCTTCTACATCTAGCGTACAACTAACATCTCCTGTTGCATCTGGCTCACTGGTACAAGTCAGACGTACCACAAGCTTGGCAGCACGTGCTATTGACTTTGCATCAGGCTCTGTGTTGACTGAAGAAGACTTGGATGATAGTAATATTCAGGTCTTTCACGCAGCGCAGGAATCAGCAGACCTAGCGGGGGATTCAGTTCAGTTAGGTAACGATAATAAATGGGATGCTGGTGGCAGCGTCATTAAAAACGTAGGCACACCCACGGCTAACACTGACGCAGTTACTAAAGCGTATACTGATACAGAAATAGCTGGTGTGGTTTCTACTGCTGTTTCTCAAGCAATTGCTTCCGCTAACTCAGCCGTGACCACAGCAACAGGTAACATTATTCCTGATGCTACCAAGCTTGCCATCCATCCTATCGGTAGCCAGTATACACTGTCAGACGGTTCTACGACTGACTACTCAGCAAAGCATTATCAAGACGCAGCTTCTACTTCAGCTACCAATGCTGCAACCTCTGAGACTAATGCAGGAACATCCGAAACTAACTCTCAGAATTGGGCAATTAAGACTGATGGGTATGCAGAGGGTAATCTAGGGTATTCATCTAAAGCATGGGCTATTGGTGATACTGGCGGTGTAAGTAATACTGCTGGTGCTGGCCCTGCTAAGGATTGGGCTACTGAGACTACCACTAATGTGGACGGTACTGAGTATTCTGCAAAAGAGTATGCTATTGGCGCACAGCGTAGAGGTCAAGCAGGTGGTGGTTCAGCTAAAGATTGGGCTACCTACGTTGATGGTACTAATACAGTAGATGGGACATCTTTTTCAGCTAAGTATTGGGCTACAAAAGCAGAAGAACATAAAACAGAGTTTTCTAATTTATATCATGGTCAATCTAGTACTGCACCAACTGGTAGTGAAGTAGGGGCTGGTGATCTCTGGTTTGATACGGCTAACAATGCCTTAAAATATTATAACAATAGTAATCAATGGGTAGCTATTCAAGCTGTAGACACCACAAACTTTGCCACAAAAGGCTTCAGTATAGCCTTAGCAATCGCCCTTTAGGAGTAAGTAACAAATGGCACAAGATTTTATACGATATATGCTGCAAGGCGTTGGAACGGTAGCGGCTGATGTCCCCGATGGGACAAATTTTAATAGCATAGACGCATTGGTGGGTATTCATATGACCAACACATCAACAAATGCAATCACGGTTGACGCTTATATTCAACACACAATCAACGGTGCGGCTGTCAATCACTACCTTATCAAAGGCGCACCCATTGCAGCAGGTGGTGCATTACAACTGCTTGATGGCGGCGCAAAGATAGTAGTCCAAACAGGCGATAGATTGTGGGTTAAATCAGATACTGCATCATCGTTGGATGTGTGGGTATCTGCTGTTGATGCTATTAGCACATAGGAGTGAGACATGGGTTACATAGGTAATCAAACTACAAACGCATACACTTCTATGGATAAACAAGACATTACTGGTAACGGTGGTGCAAACTATACGCTGTCACATGCTGTTGCTAACGAACAAGAGATAGAAGTATTCGTAAACAATGTTCGTCAAGAGGGCGGCGTTGGTAAGGCGTATACGGTTTCTGGAACTGCTTTAACCATGACAGGCAACGTGTCATCTAGTGATGAATTTTATGTTGTATTCCAAGGCAAAGCGGTGGGTACGATTGTACCGCCTGATGGTAGTGTAACTAACGCTAAGATTACCGCTATGGCAGCATCTAAATTAACTGGTGCTTTACCAGCGTTAGACGGTTCCGCGCTAACTGGCGTAGGTGTTTCCGGTATCTCATCAAGCAGCACTAGCGGCACAGCTATGAGCATTGATGCCAATAACATTGTGACTATGCCAGCAAGACCAATGTTCCACGCGTATGGCAACTCCGGTTCTTGGACTATATTTAGCAATAGCACTTGGACAAAAATTGCTATGAACGCAGAAGCTTTGGACAACGGAAATAATTACGATGCAACAAATTCTAAATTCGTTGCGCCAGTAGCAGCAGTTTATCACCTCTACTATAAACTCTATGGACGAATACAATCAGGTGGTGGTGCTTCAACATATTGGCAATCACGGTTTCACAAAAACAACAACGGCATTACTGGTTACGGCTCACAAATCATGGCGTACCAATACACCGTAGGTGGCGTTGATGAAATCACAAATTACTCAATGACTATTTCATTAGCTGCAAACGATGAAATTACTCTTCACGCTCAAGCGGCAGGGTCGTCCAACGGTGAGTATTATCCGTTAGCGTGTGAGTTTGGTGGACATTTAATAGGATAGGAAACAGACATGGCTTTATCTAAAATACAATCAGAGTCCGTCAACCTAGCTGATGACTTTGCGTTTACTGGCACTGTTAGTGGGGCTGGTGGCGGCAAGGTTTTGCAAGTTAATCAGACTCCTATTAACACTATGGTTAGTGCAGCACCTGCGGGTGAAGCCACATTCAACGATATTGCAGGTATGAGTGTTTCCATCACACCAGCGGCAACATCAAACAAGATACTGGTTAGTTTTACGATTAATATAGGTCGGTCAACGGCGCAACAAAACAATTCAATCAAACTGTTGCGTGATAGCACCGAAATCGTTGGAACAGGGGCAACCAAGAATGTATCTGGGTATCACCGATTGTATTCAAATCCAGAGATAGGTGTACTGACACTGCAATATTTAGATTCTCCATCCAGCACAAGCGCACTGACATACAAACTACAGTGGGCAAGTGGTGGGTCTGGTTATCTTTACTTAAACAGGCGTGGAAATGACTCAAGCTATGCAACTGTTTCAACTATTACAGTAATGGAGATTGCCGGATGAGACATGAAGCAATTTACGCACTATATACAGATGCTGTCTCTATCAGCGGTAATGATGATGATGCTGTCGCAACAGACGCAGATGGTAACGTAGTATCTTGGGATGCATCTGCGGTGGCAACAAAGGAAGCTGAACTATTAGCGGCGTTCAAGCTAGGCGAATTGCGTGAAGAACGTAATCGCTTACTAGCAGAAACAGACCATTGGGTTTTGTCAGACACTACTGATGCTACATCTGCACAGACAACATATCGTCAAGCCTTACGAGACATAACAACCAGTGCTACATCACTTAATGATGTAAGCTGGCCGGAGAAACCATAATGCCCTATATTGGAAAACAGCCCCTTACTGGGCAATTTAAAATGATAACAGTGCCTAGCGCATCTGCTACAGACACCTACGCTATGACAATAAATGGCGCAGCTTACAAGCCAGCTACGGCAGAGCAGCTAATCGTAAGTTTAAATGGTATAACTCAAGCTCCTAATTCCTCGTTTAGTCTTTCGGGCAGTAATTTAATCTTCTCAGAAGCACTAAGCGCATCCGACACGATTGACTATGTACTGTCTTTGGGTGAGGTGGGCAACAGCGTAGTGCCTACAGACGGTTCAGTAGATGCTAACAAACTGTCATCAACAATCAGCCGTGGTGGTGCAGCGCACATCAGAGTTAACCCTAACAGCCTAACAGTAGATACAACGATTGCCAGTGGTGAGAACGCTCTTGTAGCAGGACCATTTACACTTGCAGCTACGTTGACTGTTAACGGCACATTTACGGTGGTGTGATATGAGTAAGTTATATGTAGATGAGATAGCCAGTAAAACTTCTGGTAATAAAATTATGATGCCCCAAGGCGGTGTTATTCAAGTCCAACACACTCAGTTTACTAGCACTAATTACTTCAACACTACCGCTAACACTTGGCACGCTTTTTCAGATTTAACTGTAAATATTACCCCTACAGCGACAAATAGCAAAATAATGGTGCAAATGTTTATAGGTGCTTGGGAACATAACAACGACAATGATCACGTTGTTCGGTTTGGTTTTTATAGAGATTCTACTTTATTAGTAGCACCAGCGGCAGGGAGTAGATGGACTGCTGTAGGAATGGGAGCAACAAACTTTGATCAAGGTGACCGTCTTTCTACTCCTGCGGTTGCTTGGATAACGTATTTTGACGAGCCATCAAGCACAAATCAGATAACCTACAAAGGTGCTGTAAATGCAGGATCAACTTCTGGAATAATTACATTGAATAGAACAATGCAAGATACAGATTCAGGAGGGCATGAACGTACCGTGTCAAGTATTGTCGTAACAGAAATAGCAGGATAGGAGGATAACATGGCTTCAATTATAGGAGTGGAAACCCTCCAACATACTAACGGTACTACAGCGGCTACGATTGATAGTAGTGGAAGGGTTAAGCGTTCAGTAATCCCTGCTTGGTATTGCGTTAGAACACCATCAATTACCCATACTATTTCTTCCAGTAACTCTGATATAGCAGATTGGAAATCAGATTCATCTGGCTTAACTGACCCCTCTTTTCCACCGTTTGTTTCTGGCGGTATAACTCTTACCAGTGGAACAACAATTACAATTCCTGTGGCTGGATTGTATCACATAAGTTGGAATTTAAGAGTTAGTAATTTAGGTGCTGGTTATTGGGTTTATGGTTACGTTTATGATGTTGCTAAATCAAGCGGAGCAAACGCAGCAGAAGCTGGATTAAGTGCTATCATGTCACAAGCAGCAGCTAATTATTATTTTAATGTTGGTGCTTCTGGGACTGTTCAATGTACTGCAAATCAACAATTGCGAGTAGGTGTTACTGGCAATACAAGTGGCACTATGGCTTATTACCAATCTAATTTTAGCGGCCACTTAGTAGGATAGGAGATACAAATGACAAGTATATTAAAAGTAGACTCCATCCAAAATGCGGCTGGAACTGCGGCAATGACGATTGACAGCAGTGGGCGTGTATTTAAGCCAGCGACACCCGCCTTCCACGCTTATGCGGATGATGGTGTTTATCAAACTACTACCCCAATCCCATTTGACAATACCACCATTAACGTGGGTAACGCTTTTGACACAACAAATTACAAATACGTTGTGCCTGTTAGTGGTAATTATTTTATTTCGGTTCATATGGGGGTTGCTCGTGACGATGTAAGTGGCGGCGAAAGTTTTAATTGCGAGCTTCTTAAAAACGGCAATAGAATTCAAAGAGGCTATTTTGAAGAGGTTAGTTCAACAGGCTATAACAATGTCTCTTTTTCAGCAATACACCCGCTAACTGCTGGAGATGAACTTACAGTTGCTGTTGCTGGGGGCGTTGACTATTATGCGGGACCAGCGGATGCAATCTTTTCAGGTTATTTAATAGGATAGGAGACAGATATTATGGCTTTAATAAAACTAAACAATTCGTCTCTTAGCGCAGTCACATCTGCTGGTTTGCCTAGTGGTACAGTGTTGCAAGTTGTTTATGCTGACACTGGTACTAGCAGTAACGTAACATTTAATCATAGTGGCTGGACTTCTATAGCTCTTACAGCATTGATTACTCCATCTAGTACATCCAGTAAAATACTAGTTGATTTTACACCTCAACACCGAATGCAAGTTACTTCAGGCAGTGATGTTGGAACGGGTTGGCGAATTCTCCGTAATGGTTCGTCAGTTGAAGAAACAGCGAGTACATATCATTCTTACTTTTATAATAATGGTGGGTTTATAGATTTGCGTGGCACAGACCGTGTTAGTTTTTTAGATACCCCTTCTTCAACAAGTCAATTAACTTATACTTTTGAAGGTAGGAAATACAATTCTGCTGGAACCAGTGTTGGAAACAATGAAGGTAATAAATCCAAAGTTATACTTATGGAAATCGCTGCGTAATGAAGATGGAACAGTCAGTCACACCAGAACTCCGTGTAGCCTTGGAACTTGAGGCTCACGAAAAGGAGTGTGCCGTAAGGTACGCAAGTGTAGAAGACAAACTGTCTGGCTTAGACAAGCGTCTGTGGCGTTTGGAAGCTATGATTATGGGGTCAACGGTAATAGTCGTTGGTCTTGCTGCATCCCTGTTAATGAAGCTATAAGGAACTATCATGGAACCTATCAGTACTGCCCTTGCAGGAATTGCATTAGTTAAACAGAGTGTGGACTTTATTAAGACGCACATTAGCACTGTTCAAGATATTGGACAAATAGCAAGCCAGATTGATGACCTGTTTACAGGTGAGAAACAAATCCAACAAGCCAGAAACAAGAAGTCTGGTGCAGGACTTGGGGATCAGTTTGGGGTAGATACTGTAGCAAAAGAAGTCATAGACGCTAAACTCGCAGCAGAGAAATTGCAGGAAGTAGCCACTATGGTTGACATGCGTTTTGGTCACGGTACTTGGAAAGGTATTCTGACTGAACGAGCTAAAAGATTACAAGAACAACGAGAAGCTGAAGCTAAAGCTAGGCGATATAAGATACAGAAAGATAAGGAATTTGAAGAGACTATGAAAACTGTTGTGTTAGTTACTGCTATCCTAATAATAGCCATAGGTCTTTTTATAACCGTTATGGTTTCTGTAGCGAAAGCGATGAGTTATGTTTAAAACACTAGTACTAGCCTGTAGTTTGTCTGTACCCACTGATTGTTGGGAATTTGTAGACATACGTGGTCCGTATGATACATACGATCAATGTAAAGCTAGGGCTTATGAAATGGGCAACGAGATCACAAAAATGGATCAGGGTGATATGCGTCCTAGGGATTGGCGTTGTAAGAAACTAAAAGGACAAAAGCTATGATGGGTGTATTACTACAGGGATTGTTTGGTGTAGCCAGCAGTGCCGTAGAAGGTTATGTAGATACCAAGAAAGCTAAAGCAAAACAAAAGCTAGTTAAGATTGAAGCAGAGACTAGCCTTATGGAAAAAAAAATCTCTGGTGAGATTGACTGGGATAAGGCAGCAATAGATGGCGCAAAGGATAGTTGGAAAGACGAATATCTTACAATTTTGTTCAGCATACCATTGCTGCTTTGTTTCTTGCCCTTTACTGTAGAATACGTAGAGCGAGGCTTTGAGGCTTTGTCTATGACACCGGATTGGTATAGATATACCTTAGGAATTATTGTATCTGCAAGCTTTGGTATCAAAGGTGCAACAAAGATGTTTGGAAAGAAATAACACATGAGCCTTATAGAACAACTAAAACGCCATGAGGGAATAAAATTAAAACCTTACAAATGCACAGCAAACAAACTCACAATAGGTATTGGAAGAAATCTGGAAGACGTAGGAATATCGGAAGAGGAAGCAGAGATGCTTCTACAAAACGATATACAAGAAGCCAAGTACCAACTACTGACAAAGTTTCCTTGGATGTCAGAGCTAGACGAGGTACGTTTAGCAGCCCTTATCAACTTCACCTTCAACGTAGGGATAGGGACAGTGAGCAAGTTCGTAAACGCAATGGCTCTGCTAAAGGACGGAAGCTACGATATGGCAGCAGACGAGTTCCTTAACAGCCGCTGGGCTAAACAAGTAGGCCAGAGAGCTATAGAAGTGACGGATCAAATCCGTACAGGAGAGTGGCAGTGAAGATACCTACAAAACCTAAGAATACTAATAAGTATAAAAAGAAAGTAATGCTTGATGGTGATACAGCTTATAACATAGCTAATACTTTATCACAGGGTATAGCTGGTGCTGGTTTAACTGCTGGTGGTTACTATGCTGGTAAAGCTATTAAGGGAACTATTACAGGTTTTAAAAGCATAAGAAAGACTATGGGAAGAAAACCAAAATGACAGAAAAAGAACTGATGGATACCTTGCATGATGCAGTCACCAAAGAACTGCTTATGCGAGTACAGGGTGGAGAAGCAACAGCAAGCGAACTGTCAGTAGCTGTCAAGTTTCTTAAAGACAATGGTGCTTCCCTTGATGTAATTACAGCAGAAAGTCCTATGGCTAATCTTTTAAAAGACTTGCCGTTTGAGGTTGGAGAACAGCTACAATGAAACAAGTAGCCCACAAGTTAAATGAAAGTTCAGAAGTCACCATACCCCTACGCAACTTAATTAGTATGATTGCTTTTACAGCCGTATCAGTTTGGGTTTATTTCGGGTTGACAGAGCGAATTTCTTTTTTAGAACACAATCTTGAATTAGCTATGGCTGAAGTAGAAGAAAACGATCAGTGGATTGATGCTTTTCAGCCACCTAAAAATGTACAAGATACTATTGAAAAAGTACACCAGTTAGAAATAGACATAGAAAAAATAAAGTTTGCACTTGGAAATAGATAATGGTTAATGTTCCAGAACAACTTAAAGACTTTAGAAACTTTACATACCTTGTGTGGCAACACCTTGGCCTACCAGAGCCTACCCCTATACAATATGATATAGCAAACTATCTACAGGATAGCCCCAAGCGTTGTATCATTGAGGCTTTCCGTGGTGTAGGTAAATCCTACATCACTGCTGCTTACGTAGTACATCAACTACTCCTAGACCCACAGCTAAAGTTTATGGTTGTGTCTGCGTCTAAGGCACGTGCTGATGACTTCTCTACGTTTACCCAGCGTATCATCATGGAACTCCCTATATGCCAGCATCTGGTTGCTAGAGAGGGCCAGAGGTGGTCTAAGATAGCCTTTGATGTAGCCCCCGCTAAAGCCTCTGGAAGCCCCTCAGTAAAGTCTGTGGGGGTCACTGGACAGCTTACAGGTTCACGTGCAGATATTATCATTGCTGATGACGTAGAAGTACCCAACAACAGCATGACACATATGATGCGGGAGAAGCTTGGGGAGACTGTTAAGGAGTTTGACGCTGTTCTCAAGCCTGATGGTAGGATTATATACCTTGGTACACCCCAGAATGAAATGTCTCTCTACAATGCCTTGCTGGGGCGTGGCTACCAGATGAGAGTATGGCCTGCACGTTACCCCACCATAGAACGCTCAGAGAAGGCGTATGGGGGCAGGTTAGCTCCTATGCTGTATGAATCCTTACAGACAAACCTAGAGGCCGTGTATGGGCTTCCTACAGACCCTAAACGATTTGATGACACAGACTTACTGGAAAGAGAACTAAGTTATGGTAGAAGTGGCTTTGCTTTGCAATTTATGTTGGATACTTCACTATCTGATGCAAACAAATACCCCCTTAAACTAAGTGACTTAATGATCTACTCCTGTGATAAGGATACTGCACCTGAAAAACTAGTGTATGGTATCTTTAAACCACTAGATGAGCTACCAAACGTAGGATTGTCAGGAGACAAGTTCTACGCCCCTGAGGACACCATAGGCCGTACAGGGTATACAGGTAGCGTTCTAGCCATTGACCCCTCTGGTAGAGGCTCTGATGAGACTGCATACGCTATTGTAAAGATGCTTAATGGTTTCTTGCACGTAGTAGATGCTGGTGGGGTAGAAGGTGGGTACTCTGATAGTACCTTACAGCACTTGTGTGACCTAGCTAAAATACATAAGGTTAATTTAGTGCTTGTTGAGAGTAACTTTGGTGACGGTATGTTTACTGAGTTGCTCAAGCCTTACTTGTTGAAGACACATCCAGTGACGATAGAAGAGGTCCGACACAGTAAACAGAAGGAACACAGGATCATAGATACACTTGAGCCTGTAATGAACCAGCATAGGTTAGTTATAGACCCTAAGGTCATCCAAAGGGATTACGATAGTGTTCAGTCTATGCCACCTGAGAAGGGCATAAAGTATATGCTCACATACCAGATGACTAGGATTACCAAACAAAGAGGAGCGTTAGCACATGACGACAGACTTGACGTTCTTGCTATGGCAGTCCAGTACTGGGTGGACCAGATGGCTGCTGATGCAGATACAGAAATCAGAACAAGAAAAGAAGAATTACTGGATGTGGAACTAGATAAATTCATGTCAGGTATTAATTCAGGACACAAGGAGCAGGGTTCAACAGGATGGTTGAATCTCTAAAGTACCCCTTTAAGGAAGAGCCTTGGTTACATATATAGATATACTATAGTATACTATGGTTAGCCAAGGCTGTACTTTAGCACTGCTTCTCAGTGGTCTTACCTATCGGTCATTATAATAAGGCAAGATTATGGAAGTTATTTGGACATTACTACTGACAGTGTGTATGGATTCTGGGTGTCTTACACAGGACATACAATGGTTTGACGAGCGTAGCGACTGTATTGAAATGAAAGACGTACATGAAGAAATACAACCAGATGGTCATTGGAAGACTGTGGACTACACTTGTACTATCAAGGGAGCCATAGAGACTTAAATTTGACGAAAAAATCTGAGGGGGTATATAATACAAGCAATACGCGCACACCCCCACACGCCTGCGCCTACGCCTGCGCGACTAAGGAACGCGCCCGATCAATAATTGCAAAATACGCAATAATACCTTGGCTTGCCTTGGTGTAATTTGGTGCGGCACGTGGCTGGCTATGGCTTGCGCTTGTGTTCTTTGGTGTTCTCTTGTGTCTCTCTCTATCTGTTTTCTTTTTGTTTTCAGTAACTTAAAAAAAGTGTTTGCAAAAGCTTTTGGGGTATGTAATGATTTAAGCATCAAAGGACGCAAGGTTCCTATCAGCGACAAGGCCTAAGGCCAGCCACAAGATAGACAACCGGATACGTAAAGCTAAGATGCGAGATGCTAGGCCTAACCTTTGTAAGAATAAAAGAGACTAAACAAAATACGAATATGACTAGACGGACTGAATAGAATATGTAAGACTAAGAGAATAGAAGAACACATTGAAGCGGATAGTACCAAGGTACACAAAGCGAAGCTTCTAACTACTAGGGCTAAATACCTTAGAAAGCATGTCCATGAAAGTGAGGGCTATAGAGTAGTGCGGCGTCAGACCCTAGAGCTACCAAAGGTGCTAGGCCAAGCTAGGCATGGGCGTGATAGCAAGCGCAAAAATGCCTAGCTGTTACAAGGTACAATGGTGTACCTACAACAGCACTAGGAGTAGATGCTATGTTTAAAACAGTAAAAAATAATGTAATTATAAATCCTATCGGTAAGCATAACCTACAATTCCGTAGAGTGACCAAGCGTTATGGACGCAAGGGTTCTTTCAGCGGGAACAAGGGTTATCTATCTGTTAGTCGTTGTGCTATTACTGGACTTTTCACAAAACGTCCTGTATGACGTACAAAGGGCAACGATTGTTCTCCCTTCAATCGTTGTACCTTGTAACAGCTAGGAGTAGAAACCATGAAACTAAAGCTATTAGGTGTTGGCAATAATGCCAAGACAGTAAAAGGTGATGGCAGTGAGTACCTTACTGCTATCCTTTATCTAGCTCCGGCCAATACAGTAGAAGGCATAAACGTATGCCCTATGGCTGTGCTGGCAGGGTGCAAGGCAGGGTGTTTGTATACAGCAGGGCGAGGAGCCATGAACAGTGTACAGGCCGCGCGACAGCGTAAGACTATCTTGTGGCGTGATTTCCCTGAAATATTCATAGCCGACTTGATACAGGACATTAGCAAGTTTAGAATGTATTGTAGAAAGAAGGGTATCAAGGCAGTG
>MDTC01182214.1_pt1 | contig 38945 bp, 40 predicted proteins | sample 811181 | NCBI WGS metagenome assembly MDTC01 (sample SAMN05326644, study PRJNA326480) | marine metagenome | isolation source: seawater | place: Pacific Ocean: North | collected 2011
ACTTGATTATATAGGGCGTACTGGATTCGAACCAGTGACAAATGGCTTAAAAGGCCACTGCTCTACCAACTGAGCTAACGCCCCATTATATCTTTTCAAGTGCTCTGAACTTATTTGGTATTAACTTCAAATCTGCTAATGAAGACCTTAGACTATCAAAAAAACTACAATCTTCATAGACTGCATTATAATATTCTATTTTCATTGCTATAGATGCACCAATAACTATTGATATTAGAGTTACAAATGATCCTAGTGCGAGTGTAGAAACACCTGATACTCCCTGACCAATTGTACAACCCAACGATAATACTCCACCTATTCCTATTAAAACCGCTCCTATGATATGTCTTTTAAGGTCTTCTTTTGACTGAAACCACTCTATTCTAAAATTTTTAGACATGATGGAGTAAACGAAAGAGCCCAGGATTACAGAGAGTAAAGCAGTAACACCAAATGTCAGATAATACATATTTGCAGATTGACTTAAATAAATAATGCTCTCTCCCATTGGGTTTATGAATGTGAATGATTGAACCCCAACTCCTGGTAATGGGCTGTCAAGAAAGTTATTAGTTTCGATCCATTCTTCACCTAAAGATGATCCTGTTAGATACCATGCAAGAGCTACAACACTGCCTACAATGAAACCACCTACGACATTGTCCATATTTTTTACGAAAGTTCCGGACCTAAAAATATAATAAAGGATAGCTAATCCAGTTAATAACCCTATTATAAGCTTGTAATACGCTGTATTTGATGAAGATGTTATAAATGATATAATGGTAGGCAAAGACTGATCATCTATGCCTAATACAGCTAAATCAGGACTAATTGGGTTCATCCAGCTATGAAAAATAACGCCATAAAAATCTGTTCTAGTCATTATGTAGGCCATAAGCCCAGCCACTAATAGAACTACTATTGATTTTAAATTGCCTCCACCAACCCTGATTAAAACTTTGTTACCACAGCCACTTGCATACGTCATTCCAACCCCAAACATAACCCCACCTATAATGTATCTAGGCCATAGAAAGACGGAGTTTCTGTAAGGTATTCTTGAATCATTTAAGTCTATATATGACATAAACTCAAAGACTGTGACTCCAATAATGGCTATAGCTGAAGCGAGCATCCATGATTTAAAACGTGATAGGTCTCCAATGTTTACCCAGTCTGAGACAGCTCCCATCGTGCAAAAATTAGTTTTACATACGACGAAGCCAAGGATAAAGCCAAGTATTGACGTATATGTTAATAATATAACTGAGATCTCCATGTATACCTATATATTCAATTTTGATTTTTTATAATTATATTAGCAAAGAGTAATATTAGCATTATATTTTTTAATTATTTTTGATAAATTGTTGGATCATCAACACTTGCATCCATAAAACCTTTTTTTCTAAATTTACATGAATCACAGTTACCGCATGCTTCTCCATTGTCAGATAATGAATAGCAAGAAACTGTATGGGAATAATCAACTCCTAACTTTAAACCCGTTTTAATTATTTCCGCCTTGGTCATGTTGATTAAAGGAGTTATTACTTCGAATGATGAACCCTCAGATCCAGATTTTGTTCCAAGATTTATCATTTCTTGAAAAGAAGCTATAAACTCAGGTCTACAGTCAGGATAACCAGAATAATCTATTGCATTGACTCCTATATATATTTCTCTAATTTTTAATTTTTCAGCATAAGATGCTGCTATCGATAAGAATATTGTATTTCTAGCTGGCACATATGTGATTGGTATACCGGAAGACTCTTCCTTTGGGACATCGAGACTTGAATCAGTTAATGCTGATCCACCTATACGAGTTAAATCTATATCAAATATTATATGATTGATATCAGAATGACTGGCAATAATATTCTTACTAGCTAAAATCTCATAATCATGTCTCTGCTTATAATTGATCGTAAGAGCTGTTATTTTATAACCTTTTGATTTTGCAATAGCTAATACTGTCGTAGAATCCAAACCACCAGAAAAAAGGACCAGCGCTTTTTTATTATCTCCCACGTTCATCACTCCATATAACTTTGTGTAACTGAGTTTGTAATCTAGCTGGGATATTATCTTTTAACATGCTTTCAGCAAGAAGCTTTATATCCATTTTTCCATAACTAGGAGAAAATAAAATGGTACATATTTTATGCAGATTATATTTAAATATATAATCCTTTGCCCATATGTAATCATCCAAATCACAAATAACAAACTTAATTTGATCATCAGATTTTAAGTATTTATAATTATCTATAATATTTTTACTCTCTTCTTTAGAGCCTGGAGTTTTAATATCTAATATTATTATCGTTTTATCGTTCAAGTTTTTTATCGAAATAGCATTACTGGTTTCAATGGAGATATTGTAGGATAACTGATGCAAATCATTCATTAACAGGATAGTATTTTTTTGAGATAATGGCTCTCCACCAGTTATTGTAATATTTTTACAATCATATTTTTCTATTTCGGTGATTATTTCGTCAAATTTTTTTTTAGAACCTTCGTTAAAGGCATAAGCAGTATCACAATACTCGCATCTCAATGGACAACCGGTTAATCTAATAAAGATAGTAGGCATTCCAGACATTAAACTTTCCCCTTGAATGGAATAAAAGATTTCGTTTATAATTAATGTATTCATAGTTTAAATACTTTTAACATTATCAGGGTTTTCCATATATGTCATTGCATGACATATAGCTACACCCAAAGCATCAGACGCATCTATTTCTAATTTTCGCCTAATTTTCAAAATACTTTTTACTTTTTTCTGAAGTTGTTCTTTATCAGATGCACCACTTGTAGTTACAACCATTTTGACTGTTCTAGGACTATATTCAAATACTTCCAAGCCTGCTCTGCTACAAGCACAAACAGCAGCGCCTCTTGCTTGTCCAAGTTTGATAGCTGTCCCAGCATTTACGCTAAAAAATACAGATTCAATAGCTACATGAGATGGTTTGTAGTCATCAATAATATTATTAGTAGCTTCATTGATCATCGCTAGCTTAGTTGTATACTTATTCTTTAAACCGGTTTTGATAATGGCATGATGTATATAATTAAATTTATTTTCTTCTAACCTAATTAATCCAAAACCTGTAATATTTGTTCCAGGGTCAATTCCTAATATAGTTATCATAAAAATCAAGAAAGACTTACGTTCATATAAACATTTTGAACATCATCTAACTCCTCTATTTTACTAGATAAGTCTGAAACTTTTTCTTCATCATCCTTGCTTATTTGTATTGTAGTAAGAGCATCCATGATGATCTCTTCATCTATAACCTCAATAGTTTTAGATTCAAAATATTTTTTCGTGCTAAACAACTCGTTAGGTTTTGTAAAAATAATACAGTCAGTATCTATCATTTCAAAATCTTCAATCTCCACAACATCCATATGTTCAAGTAAATCATCTTCAGTAATATTAAGTAACTTCATTACTCCAACTTTACGAAATAGATGAGATACGGATCCATTCGTCCCAAGACTGCCTCCATGTTTTGTTAAAGCATGTCTTAAGTCAGAAACTGTTCTATTCTTATTGTCTGTCAAACATTCAATTATCACAGCAATCCCTTTTGGGCCATAACCTTCATAAGTAATTTCTTCAAAGTTATCATTATTTTGACCAGAAGCTTTATCAATGGCTCTCTTTACAGTATCTTTAGGAACATTAGCAGCATTAGCTTTAGATAATGCCAATCTCAACCTTGAATTACTTCCTACATCAGTTCCACCCATTTTAGCAGCAACAGTAATTTCTCTGATCACCTTTGTAAAAGTTTTTCCTCTTTTATTATCTTGAGCTTTCTTCCTATGTTGGATATTTGCCCATTTACTGTGTCCCGCCATATTAAGATGCCTTATGAGTAATATTATTTAAACGGAAATTTACCATTCTATCTATTGGTGTCTTAGCTTTAATGATTATATCATGAGCCAAAAATATTTCGTTAGATTTTGAATCAAATACATTTAAGATTTTTTCAGCAGTATTCAAATTCATCCATGGACATCTTCCGCAACTCTTGCATGTAGCACCCTCGCCTTCTGTAGGTGCTTCTAGAAATATTTTTTCAGGAGAATATTTTTTCATTTGATAAAAAATTCCTTTTTCTGTAGCTACTATAATATATTTTTTATTACTACTCTTAGATGCCTCTATAAGCTTAGTTGTTGATCCTACTACATTAGCCATCTGTATTATACTTCGTGGAGATTCTGGATGCACAAGAACATCGCAGTCTGGGTATTTATTTATCATATTCTTTAATTCTTTAACTTTATATTCTTCATGCACTATGCAAGAGCCGTCCCATAACAACATATCAGCACCAGTTTTTTCGAGAATATAATTACCAAGATACTTATCAGGGGCCCATATTAATTTTTTGCCTAGAGACGTTAAGTGTTCAACGAGAGATACTGCCATACTAGATGTGACTACCCAATCGGCAATTGACTTAACTTCAGCACTGGTATTTGCGTATACTACAACTTCTCTTTCAGGATGTTCGTCACAGAATTTTTTAAAATTCTCATAGTCACAACCAATATCGAGAGAGCACGTTGCTTCCATATCTAACATATATATACGTTTATCTGGGTTGAGTATCTTAGCTGTTTCACCCATAAATTTAACACCTGCAACTATCAATGTTGATTGTGCTTGTTTTGCTCCATACCTTGCCATTTCAAGGCTATCACTAACTAAACCACCGGTATCTTCTGCTAATCTTTGTACTAATTCATCAACATAATAATGGGCGATTATTTTTGCATTATTTTCCTTTAGCAAAGATTTGGTTTTCAAGAGATATTTATTATATTCCATGTCTTATTTTACTGGTTTAATAGTATTAATAGATAGTTCACGCAATTGTTTTTCATCTACACTCGAAGGGGCACTTGTCATTAGGCATGATGCGGATTGAGTTTTAGGAAAAGCGATTGTTTCTCTAATAGAATCCAACCCTGACAGCAACATAACTAGTCTATCTATTCCAAAAGCTATACCACCATGGGGTGGGCAGCCAAAAGATAATGCATTTAAGAAAAATCCAAATTTCTTATTCATTTCTTCCTCGCTAATATTTAACAACTCAAATACCTTCATCTGTATATCTTTCGAATGTATCCTTATTGATCCACCGCCAATTTCATTACCATTCAAGATTAGATCATATGCTCTTGATGGAATATTAAAAACATCAGTATCTGATAAATCTTTATAATTTTTAGGGGATGTAAATGGATGATGTATAGATGTAGGATTTCCTTCAGCATCTTTTTCAAAAAGTGGATAATCTAGAACCCATAAAAATTTCCAGCCTTCAGACAAAAGATCTAGGCTCAGACCTAATTCTTTTATAAGTGCTGACATGGAACTATTCACTACTTCTATAGAATCTGCTGAGAAAAATACTAAATCACCATTTTGCGCATTAACTTCATTAAGAATATTCTGAATTACATCTGGAGTAAGGAATTTTTTAATTGGAGAGGTTACTCCATTCTCTATATTGAAAACATCTTCACATTTGAAATACGCAAGACCCTTTGCTCCAAACTGTTTTACAATTTCAGTCAAATCATCTATATGCTTTCTGGATAAAGATGCCCCGCCAGGGACTTTTAAAGCAACTATTCGTGAATTCATATTATCCACATGATCCGAAAATACTTTAAAATCAACTTTTTTAACTAATTCTTTGATATCTTTTAAAATCAGTGGGTTTCTTAAATCTGGTTTGTCACAGCCATAATTCTTTAATGCTTCATGATAAGACATTCGCTCAAAAATTAAATCATTTTTATTACTCATCATATCTTTGAAAATTAGATTAAATAATTCTTCAATTATCTGAATAACCTCCTCTTCCTCTGTAAATGATAATTCAACATCAAGCTGTGTAAATTCTGGTTGTCTGTCAGATCTTAAGTCTTCATCTCTAAAACATTTTGCAATTTGAAAATATCTATCAATTCCTCCAATCATCAATGTTTGTTTGAATAACTGTGGTGATTGGGGTAAAGCGAAGAATTCCCGAGGATGTACTCTACTCGGGACTAAATAGTCTCTCGCTCCTTCTGGAGTTGTTTTTGTTAAAATTGGAGTCTCAACATCAACAAATTCTTTAGAATAAAAATAATTTCTAATTGTTTGAACAAGTTTAGATCTAAAGCGAATGGTATTCTGCATTTTATCACTTCTCATGTCCAAATATCGGTATTGGAGTCTTTGGTCTTCATTCACATTATCATCATTGATTTTAAACGGCGGGGTTTCAGACTTATTTAATATGTGTAAGGATGAAACTATGATTTCAACCTTTCCTGTTACTAAGTCTTTATTAATTGTCCCTTCAAGTCTATCGCTAACAACTCCTTTCACTTTTATAACAAATTCTGACCTAATAGATTCTGCTTCTATAAAAAGCTCTTTATCATCAGGGTTAAAGACGAGCTGTACAATACCAGTATAATCTCTTAAGTCGACAAAAATAATGCCACCATGATCACGACGCTTACTGATCCAGCCAGATAACTGAACCTCTTGATTTAATGTATTCTCTGTTATTTGATTGCAATGGTAATTTTTCATTATATGTATGGATTCCGCAAAATTTTAAGATTTATTAACTATTTTTGACTTAGGTGTAGCTTTATCTTCTTTTGTCTTTTTACCTTTAAAATCTGTTTCATACCAGCCTGAGCCTTTTAATCTGAAACCAGATGAAGATATCAGTTTTTTGAGCCCAACTTTTTTACAAGATATACATGAATCTAGGTCTTTGTCGGTTATTTTCTGAAAATGTTCAAAAATTGAACCACATTCGTCGCATTTGTATTCATAAATAGGCATAATTTAATTCACAACGTATTATTGGTTCATTATACAAAAAAAATGAAGTTTTATCTCGAATAAATATAGTGTATAATCCTCGCTTAAATAGACTATGAAATCAATAAATAAATTACTTGTTGTGCCAATTTTAATATTATCAGCATCCTTTGTGACTGCCGATGAAATTCATCCAGGAAAAGATAAGTCAGAAACATGTACTGGTTGTCATGCAATCCCAGGCTACAATAATGTTTATCCTACTTACAAAGTTCCTAAAATAGCAGGTCAACACTCAGATTATATAGTCGCTGCATTAAAAGCGTATCAAAACAAAGACAGAGATCACAAGACAATGCATGCAAATGCCATAGCATTAAGTGATCAAGATATTAATGATATTGCAAAATATTTTGAGTCACTTAAATGAAAATAGTACAGCCATTAATATTAATCTTAAGCATAAATTTAGTTTTTATAGATAAATCGTTTGCTGACTTTGAGGCTGGGAAATCTAAATCTCAAGTCTGTGCAGCTTGTCATGGTGCGGATGGGAATTCACAAGTAGCAATGTATCCAAAGTTAGCTGGCCAATACAAAGACTATCTAGTTAATTCTTTAAATGCATATAAATCTGGATCTAGAAAGAATGCTATAATGAGTGGGTTTGCAACTGGCCTATCAGATCAAGACATAGAAGACTTGTCAGAGTACTTTTCTAGACAAGATGGCTTGAAAATATTACCTATGAAATAATAATTTATTTTCTTTCTAATAGACGATATAAGGCTGGTACCAGGTATAACGTGATTAAAGAAGACAAAGTAATTCCACCTAAAACAACAACAGCCATAGCATATCTACTTTCTGCGCCAGCACCACTACTTAAAACAAGTGGTACTGCACCTAAGAGAGTTGAAATAGTAGTCATTAATACAGGTCTCAATCTTATGAGTGATGATTCAAATATTGCTTCATCAACACTCATACCCTTTTCCCTTAATTGATTAGCAAATTCAACCACTAATATTCCATTTTTTGTGATTAAGCCAATTAACATCAAGAATCCAATCTGGCTATAAACATTAATTGAGGCTCCAGTTAAAAATAAAGTATAAAGTCCAGCAGTCAAAGCTATTGGGACAGTTAATATTATAGCGAGTGGTTTTCTAAAACTTTCAAACTGAGCTGCTAGAACTAGATAAACAATTAATATTGCAAATAATATTGTTATCACTAAACTATTACCCGACTCAAAATATTCTTTTGAACTTCCACTGAATGATATTTTAGCATTAGCCGGTAATGATGAACTTGTAACGGAAATCAGATCTTTTAAAGCATCTCCAAGTGGATAACCGGGTGCTAGAGATGCTGAAAATATTGTAGAAGGCATCCTATTAATTCTTTTAAGACTTTGGCTAGTTGAAGTTTCTTCATAAGTAACCAGGTTAGATAAAGGGATTAATGATGTATTTGATGATTCAACAAATATATTGTCTAAACTATTTCCATTTACTCTAAAAGATTTATCAGCCTGCAAGATAACATTATATGTTAATCCATCTTTTGAGAATGTTGTGACTTGATTTGAAGCTAATAATGTTTCCATTGTCCTAGCAATTGATTCTGCTGATACTCCCAACTCATATGCTTTATCTCTATTAATTTTTAAATTTAATCTTGGGCTAGTAATCTTATAATCAATATTTGAGTTTCTTATCTTTAGATCAGAAGACTCATTGATTAAGGTATTTCCCCATTCACTTATATCGTCATAATTATTACCACTAATTACTAATTGTACAGGCGGCATGAATCTACTACCACCAAGGCTGGGAGGGTTAATCGCAAAAACTCTTGCTCCAGGGATTGTCAGTAGTTGTGGAAAGATTTCGCGAACTATATCTTTTTGATGTCTTCTTGTTCCCCAGTCAGTCAATGTAGTAAACATAAAAGCTGAATTAACTTCACCAGGTCTTCCAGAGAATCCCGGAGCAACAATCGAAAAAATAGTATTAATTTCATTATTCATAACATATGGCTGCAAAGTTTTTTCAACTTGACGCACTATAGAGTCTGTATAACTAAGAGACGAACCTTCTGGCCCTTTAACTGAGATAATAAAGATTCCTCTGTCTTCTGTAGGTGCTAGTTCTTTTTGTATCACTTGAAACAAAAGCATAGATATAATGATCATTGCAATCGAAAATAAATATACTCTTTTAGGATTTTTCTGAGATTCTAATAAAGATTCTTTATAGAAGTTTCTAAACTTACTAATTAATATAGGTTCTTTCTTAGCTTTAGTATTATCTTTAAGTAATTTAGAACATAACATCGGTGTTAACGTTAATGCAACTATGCTTGAAAATATAACAGCAAAAGATAGGACTACTCCAAATTCAATAAATAATCTTCCTGTCTTGCCTCCCATAAATGATAATGGGAGAAAAACTGAAACTAGAACAAGTGTTGTTGCTATAACAACAAAAGTAATTTGCTTGGCACCTTCAATTGATGCATTAAAAGACTTTTCTCCATTCTCGATTCTCCTTTTTATATTTTCTAATACTACAATTGAATCATCAACGATCAATCCTATTGCTAATACTAGGGCTAAAAAGGTAAGGACATTTAATGAGTAACCTAATATATAAATCACATAAAAGGTAGAGATCAATGAGACGGGTATAGTAATAGCAGGTATAAAAGTTGCCGCAGAAGATGATAGGAAATAATATATTACACCTATAACCATTAATATCGATATAAGTAGTGCAAACCTGACTTCATAAATTGATTCATTAACAAATATTGATTGATCATAACCCACAAACATATCGATATTTTTAGGCAATGAAGGTCTAATCAAATCTAATTCATTTTTTATAGCTGAGGCAACTTTCAGCACATTAGACTTAGTTTGTCTTACGATACCTAATCCAATTGCATTCTTATTATTAGCTCTTAAAAATCCTCTATCACTTTCTGCGCCAATAATGATTTCAGCCACATCACCAAGTCTTATCTTCTTATTACCATAGTTTTTGAGGACAATATCATTAAACATACCAATATCAGATAACTTTGACTTCACCTGTATGCTTATTTCTCTATCTGTCGAATCAAGTCGTCCAGCTGGTTTTTCAATATTTTCTTTCTTTATAGCATTTAAAATATCATCGACTGTTATTTGCCTCGATGACATTTTATCTGGATCTAGCCAGATCCTAATAGCATATTTTCTTTCTCCACCAACAGTAATAGATGCTACTCCTGGTAAAATGGATAATCTATCGATAATGTTTCTATCCAAGTAGTCATTTAAAGCTATGCTGTCCAATTGATCACTGGTAAAACCAATCCAAAGAATCGCCCTTGCATCCGTATCGGATTTTGCAACTCTTGGCTGTTCAGAGTCTTTTGGTAATCTAGGAATTGCACGCGATACTTTTTCTCTTACATCATTTGCAGCTGACTCCATATCTCTTGATAAGGTAAACTCAATCCTTATGCTAGAAATCTCATCCTTGCTTTCGGATTTTATCTCTTTGATATTTGAAATACCTGATAAAGAATCTTCAAGTATCTGAGTGATATCTCTCTCGACAATTTCAGCTGAAGCCCCACGATAAACAGTTGATACAGTAACAACTGGTTTATCTATATCTGGATACTCTCTAATTGATAACTTATCATACGAGACTAGTCCTAATAGGACTAAAAACATGCTTATAACTGCTGCTAGAACAGGTCTTCTAACTGTTGTTTCTGATATATGCATTTATTTACTCTATAATTTTTACTTTGGATCCATCTTTTAATTTTTCATGACCCATAAATATTACTTTATCGAAATTATTAAGTCCTGATTTGATCTCAATTAAAGAATTATTACGGATACCTATCTGAACAGGTTTTAGTTTAGCAATATCATTATCCACAATATAGACATAATGTTTTTTATTAATGTTTAATAAAGATTTTTCAGGTATCAAAATAGCATCAGTCCTTTCTTCTAAAAATATGTCCATTTTCATAAGCAAACCAGGTTTCAATATATTTTTTTTATTATCTATTAAAGCATAAGCACTAATAGTTCGGGTATCAGTATCAATTCTAGTATCTATGTACTCCAGTGTACCTTTGTACTCAATGCCAGGAACACTATCTGTAAATGCAACAAATAATAATTTTTTTGTCAAATATCCTAGTATTCGTTCTGGTAAATTAACTGGTAGTTTCATAAAACCTTGTTCATCTAAAGAAGTTAAAATTTCACCTTTAGTAACTACATCACCTATATTTTTTTTACTAAGCCCAGCCATGCCAGTGAAAGGCGCATAAATCTTCGTTAGTCCAACAGAGTCTGAGGATATTATAGAGAATAGTAGATCACCCTTATTAACGACACTGCTTTCTTTATAGTGGACATTATCTAGAAGACCATTAACCTTTGCGGTTACATCAATTGAATCTAATGACTCTATGACAGATAAGGCCCGATAAGTATTTCGAGCAACATCTATTTTTACTGATTCTGCCTTGACCGCAACCACTCTGGTTTTATTCATGAACTTTGCAAAACCGGTATACTTTAAATATAAGGAAACACCGCCATACAGAAGACCAACAATCAAAACTGATATAAAAATCTTGAATATACTCAAAGATTTCACAGAACTTATTATTTTAGTTATCATCGCTTGATCTTATCATGGTATAAGTTATTCTATCCAAATTAGCGATGCAATTCTACCGGTATTAGTATCTCCTCTATAAGAATAATATAAATTTGAACTTTGATATGTACACATTTCATCTGTATATATTTTTTTAACTCCTGCGGCTTTAAGAAAGATTTTAGCTCCTTTCTTTAAATCGAGACCCCAGTGCTCATCATCAACTTTATTGAATATTTTTGATGATATATTGGATAGCTTCTTATGCACATCTTCACGAACTAAATAGTTAGATGGTGTAATAGATGGGCCTATCCAGCATATTAATTCAGATGGGTTATTAGAGAATCTTTTTATGAATTTAGTTATTATACCATTATGTAAACCTCTCCAGCCTGAGTGAATTACTCCAACCTTTGTTCCTTGTTTATTGCATACTAAAATTGGCAAACAGTCAGCAGATAAAACCACGCATGGTAAACCCACTATATTTGTATAAGATCCATCACATACGAGACCAGATGTTGGCTCGGTAACTTTTCTTATAGTAGAGCTATGTATCTGTTTCATCCAACATGGCTCCATACTTAAATTTAGTGATTTTGAAATATCCCTTCTGTTTTTCCGAACATTTGTTTGTTCATCCCCTACATCTAAGCTGAGATTAGACCCTTTGAACTCACCTTTACTATATCCCCCGATACGGGTTGTAGAGAAAGCTTTAATATTTTTTGGGACTTCCCAGATCACAGGTTTAATTTGTATCGGCATAACTATGTTTCTCAATTAATGACTGTATTTTTAAAAATTCATCTGGTGGCGGAGACTCTATAAAAAATTTTTCTTTCGTTGATGGATGTTTAAACTCCAGTGACATTGCATGTAATGCATGACCATTATATGAATCTAAAAAATTAACTAATTTAGTATTCTTGCTAAATATAGATTTTTTAAAACCATATAACTTGTCACCTACTACTGGGTGACCAATAAATGACAAATGCACCCTTATTTGGTGTGTTCTGCCAGTAACTAGATCAACTTCAATTAATGAGGCTTTATCAAACCTCCGTAGTATCTTTAGCCGTGAAGTAGATTCTTTTCCTGAATCTGTTACTGACATTTTTTTTCTATTAATCTTATGTCTGCCTATTTTTTGATCAATAACAGTTACATTGTTCAAGATACCTGATGTTATAGTTATGTACTTTTTAGTTATTAATTTATTTTGAATCTGTTTTGTTAAATTATTATGAGCCTTTAGTGTTCTTGCTATTATCAATAATCCAGATGTCTGTTTATCTAAACGATGTATTATTCCTGCTCTAGGTACATCCCTCAATTCTGGATACTTAAATAATAAAGCATTCTGTAATGTCCCAGAATAATTACCAACAGCAGTATGAGTAACCATGTTGCTATTCTTATTTACAACAATTAAATCTTCATCTTCGTGTAAAATGTTTAAAGGTATGTCTTCTGATAGAATGTCTATGTCCTCGCAAGGATGTACTTCTATCTCTATTTCAGATTTACTGGATATTTTATCTTTAGGAGAACATATTTTACCATTAACAAGTATTTTTTCTGCATTAATCCAGTTTTTAATGGTTGACCTGGAATATTCTGGCAACCTTGATGATATTAACTGGTCTAACCTTAAGTTATTCTCAGGCTCAATATCAAACTTGTAAAAAGTAACATTTTTCATGGTGTATTCTCACGTAACTAATCTATAATAACAAAATGAAAGCAAAAATACTTCTTATAAACCTTGCCTTTTGTGCAATATTATCAAGTTGTTCGTACTGGGAAGGTATATTAAAAGAGGCAGATCCGACCAAAGGCCTGTCCGCAGCTCAAATATATGGAGAAGGTAAGGCATTTCTAGATGTAGAGGATTATCCTAATGCTATTAAGTACTTTGATATATTGGAAGCAAGATATCCATTTGGAATATATTCAACCCAATCCATGCTGGATCTAGTATATGCATCTTATCAATCGAACTTAAAGGATGAAGCAATAGTCAATGCTGATAGATTCATTAGATTATATCCTAACCATCCAAATGTTTCATATGCCTACTATCTGCGTGCGTTAGCAAATTTTGATAAAGGACAAAATTTTTTGACTAAGATATTTGCACAGGACCCATCTAAATACGATGTGTCAAAACTAAGAGCATCTTTTGATGATTTCTCAATAGTTATAAATAAATTTCCTAAAAGTAAGTATGCTAAAGATTCAAGAAATAGATTGTTGTATATAAAAAATATGATGGCAAAAAATGAATTATACATAGCCAAGTATTATGTTAAAAGACAAGCTTATATAGCTGCTATTGAAAGAGTAAAATATTTATTGACAAATTATAATGGAACACCAAGCACAGAAGAAGCGTTATTAATATTAATAGAGGGCTATAATTATTTGGGTATGAATGATTTGGCATCGGATACAGCTAGGGTTTTAAAAGAAAATTATCCTGATTATAGGATAGAAAATAGAAATGGAGTTATAATTGCTGAAAAGGAAATCAAAATAGAAAAGAAAGTAGTTATGGAAAAGAGCGATTCGTCAAGTTGGTTCAGATTTTTAAACATATATAACTATTTCTAGTTTTTATCTTTTATAATACAAACAGGAATAACTTTCATTTTATGGATATTCTTTTTTCTAATACTCATGTATTTTTCCCTGTGAATACTATCTTCATTAGACATAGCATCTTCAAGTTCTTCATAAGTGAGACCTAACTGTTGCTCATCAGTTCTATCATCTTCCCACAAACCATCAGTAGGAGATGAATTTAATATTTTATCAGATACACCTAATTCTTTTGATAAAGATCTTACCTCAGATTTTGTTAAATCTGCAATAGGTGAAAGGTCTACACCACCATCACCATATTTTGTGAAGAAACCGACACCAAAGTCTTCAACTTTATTACCTGTCCCAATAACTATACCCTTAAATTTCGATGCTGCTTGATATAAAAGCATCATCCTCAACCTAGATTTACTATTAGCAAAACCCAAATCATTTTCAAATCCTGATGTGATACAAGTATCATAGAATTTATCAAAGGTGCTGCTAAGATCAACTTCGTAAGATTGAACATTGGAGTATTTTGATAATAAAAAATTACAATGCATACTACTTAATGAGGAATCTTTTGTTTTCAAAGGTATGTTGATCACTATAGTATTGATACCAGTCATGGCACATAGAGTGCTCGTTAAAGCAGAATCTATCCCTCCAGAAACACCCACTATCAGACTTTTGATATTATAATCAGGAGAATTAACATAATCTTTGATCCAATCAATAATATATAAAATCACTTTTTTATTATTCATATCACAGGCCTTATAAGTAATTAAAACCAATCACTGGTTAATATTTAATCTAGAATCATATATTATAGTCTATAATAATAAAAGATTAATGTTCGATATACAAATATGCGTATAATTATAATAGGTTTAGTAATATTTTTAGTTTATATAATAGCTAAATCACTGTTTTGGACGAAAACAAGCATCATAAAAAAAGGAAAAAGAAATATACAGTTTTGCAGATATTGCAATGCATATGTAGCAGAGGAAGATTATTGTAATGATAATGGAAATTATAAAAATTGTAAGAATTATAAGTGAGATTTAGATGAGAAGAATGCCATTACTGATAACATTGATTATAATTATGTTTATAGGGATTCTATTAACAGTCTTTCTAAGATAAAAATATGCGACTAATTCTAATATCTGGCAAGATAGGTTCTGGTAAATCAACAATATGCAAATGCTTACAAAAAAAAGGCTATTTGTATATTAATTCCGACAAACTTGCAAAAGATCTTATTCTGAGTAATATTCCTCTCAAAGAGAAATTACAAAAAGAATTTAATATTCTAAAAGATGGATCTATTATTTCATTGAATAAATTGAAATTATTATTTTTATCATCGAAAGATTATGCAGCCAAAATTAATTCGATAATACACCCCATATTTTTTAAAGAATTAAATATTTTACTTAGCAAAACCATAGATAAAGTTGTCCTCGAATTGCCACTAATTGAAACCATGAGTAGTATTAATAAGAAATTTAAAGTGATAGCTATAGATACAAAATTAGATATAAGAAAAAAAAGATACCTGTTAAAGAATAAAGCTAATATAAAAGATTTTATGATTCTAAATAATTACCAAAAAAGCTCTCTATATTATAAAAATAGTTCTGAACATGTCATATCTAATAATGATACTATAGAGTTATTGAAGATAAGGTTTAATAAATTATACAGTAAATTAAAAAATGAATAGTCTATCAGATAATCAGGTTTTATTATATGAAGAACCTGTGCAAGAAAAGATTAGAAAGTTTATTAAAATTGAATTTTTATTGAGTAAAATCTACCATTTCAAAGGTAAAGAGAATAAAAATGATAACTATGTCGCTCTATTGTCACTCTGTGAATTATATGAGATTTTATCAAGGAGTGATATAAAGTCCGAATTAATCAGAGAAGTTGAAAATCATAATAGCTATTTTTTGAAAATAAAAGATCTATCGGGAATTGGAGCAGATGAGAATAAATTAAATTCTGTTCTAGAAAAACAAAATATGTTGCTACAGCTAATTCATTCGGTAGAACAAAATTATCTTGATTACCTAGAAAAGGATATCCTTTTTAAAACAATTATAAAAAATAGTCATACACAGTTGCAACCTGCTTCTATTGAGTTTTGGTTATCGAGGGATATATTAATTAGAGAGACTCAAATTGACTTATGGTTGGAGCCATTACAATTTATTAAACGCTCCATTGATTTTATTTTAGAAGTGATAAGAAAATCAGGTAAGTTTGAGGATAGGATGGCAGAGAAAGGTTTCTTTATAGAAAAACTTGATCCTAAAAAGAATATATTACTCGTTAGAATTACACTGACATCTGATATATATTATTATCCACAAATAAGTGTGGGGAAACAACGATTAACTATAATGTTTATGAATAAAGATGATAAGAATAATTTTGTTCAATACCAAGAAGATGTATCCTTTATATTAACCACATGTACTCTTTAAATATTAATACCAAAATCTACTTATTCCAGATACTCCAAAACCACCAAAAGATTTACACAAACTTAAATCATTAGGCTTAAGTCCACCTAAAGCATAAGTAGGCATATTAGATTCAGATACAAGTGAACTAAACTTCTCCCAACCGAGTTCATCGGTAAGATATTTTGAGTAAATAACAGGAGATATAACTATAAAGTCAAAATTGTTCTTATTAGCTGTAATAATATTTTCTAAACTATGACATGAGGCTGAATAAGTGTATCCATTTTTCCTAATAATCATCTCATTTCTAGTTAACTCATCTAATTCATTACTCGTAAAATGGATACCATCATATTTAATATGATTCAGATCATTCATGAATTTTTTATCGATGATAAATGGGATATTTTTTTGTAGACAAATAGTTGATAAAGTTTTAGCAGCAAGGATATATTCAGTTCTTGAGTAATCATGTGATCTCAATCTAACAAAAGAATTACACTGATCGAGACTGGCAAATTGTTTTAAGATTTTATTGATATTACGAGGTGTTATAAAGAATAACTCTCTAAGTTTTAATCGGTTGAGCACTCTAGATGTTGACTCGAGAAACAGCAGATTAGAAGTGGTAGGGTTAATATACTTGAGTTCTTGTTTCTCATTAGGTTTAATTTTGCCAATATATTTAATAATTTCAAAAATATGTAATCTTACAGATAACTTATCATATCTATGAGTTATACTTCCATGATATATATTTTCTATAATTTCAATATCTAACTCTTCATAGCATTCCCTGGCTAAAGCCTCTTCCGGCGTCTCTCTGTTTTCAATTTTACCACCAGGAAATTCATAATGATTATGAAAAGGTTTTTTTGTTCTTCGAGAAAATAAATAATCAGTATTATTTTTAATAAGAGCTATCGAACATTCAATATAATCTATCATTACCTATGTTGTGTAAGCAGAATTAATATGAACATACTCATGAGACAAATCAGATGTCAAAACAGTATAACTACTACTCCCAGCATTCATATAGAGATCTATTGTTATATTTTTTTTCATCATGGATTTATTAAGTTCTTTCAAATTACATTTTTTTGACTGCAGACCTTTTTCATATATTATTTTATTATTAATTTTCAAAATGAGTTTATTTTCAGAGTAATTAATATTACTAATTGATCCTAGTCTAGCAATAATTCTTCCCCAGTTTGGATCTGCACCATACATTGCAGTTTTGATTAAATTAGAATTGGCTAGACTGTAAGCTGTTTTCTTTGCTTGGAAAATATTATGAGCTTTATAAATATTGATCTTAACGACTTTTGTAGCACCTTCCCCATCCTTGATTATCATTTCTGATAAATCGTTACATACCTTTGTCAGCTCATTTTGTAATATTGTAAATGTTTTAGAATCTCTAGTAAAATCAAGATTCTTATTTTCACCTGTTGAAATAAGCATAACAGTGTCGTTAGTAGACATATCACCATCTACAGAGATTCTGTTAAACGAAGAATCAACAGATTTTTTTAGGAGTCTTATTAATAAAGTTTTTTTTAAATTAATATTAATAGAAATAAATGACAACATTGTTGCCATATTAGGTTCAATCATTCCTGCACCCTTACATATTGCATTTATTGTTATTTTTGTTTTATTTAATAAAAAAGATCTACTTATATGTTTACTAAATTTATCAGTCGTCATAATAGTTGAAGCTGCCTGCTTCCAATTTGACTTAAAATTGAACTTATAGCTATTTATAGATCTTGAAATAATATCAATTGGTAATTGTCTTCCAATTATTCCAGTTGATGACAAAAGAATTTCTTCTTTCTTGCATTTAAGTTTCTTTGAAAGTAATTCGGTGCATTTAATTGCATTCTCCATGCCAATCTTACCTGTGCAGGCATTAGCATTTCCGGAATTGACTAAGATATACTTTGGTGAGCTTTTTAATAAATTTTTTTTAGACAAAATAACTGGTGCTGCAGCAAAATTATTTTGAGTTGATACGGCTACAGTTGTAGATAATTCAGGTAATTTAAAACAGACAGCATCTGCCTTGTTAGCTTTTATGCCAATCTTCAAGATATCAATTAAAACTTTATTGCTCATAACTTACCACAACATCTTTTATACTTTTTTCCAGAACCGCATGGGCATAGAGCATTTCTAGAGATATCAGAATTTACTTTATTCTTATCAAAATCAGCATTTTCATCTTTAGTTAATTTATCTGATACATTCGGATTACTTATCTTTATTTTAGCTAAGATCTTTATAGTTTCAAAGTTATTTACTGACAACATTTCCTCAAACATCTCAAATGACTCTCTTTTGTACTCATTCTTTGGATTCTTTTGAGCATAACTTCTAAGTCCAATACCCTGTCTCAGATAATCCATAGCATTTAAATGATTTCTCCAATCTTCATCTATGACACTTAAAAATATATTTCTGATTAACTCTTTCTTATCTTCGTTAGATAAAATCTTAAGATTAGTTTCAATTTTATGATTAATTACATCTTGAATATATTTCTTAAATGTTTCCCTTCCATTATGATCACCAGCTTCTATAACACCTGAACTATCAATATCTATTGAAAAATCACTTTTGAATGTATCATTAATTAAATTATAATCCCACTGAGATGATGGAATATCCAAAGGAATATAATTTCTTACAAGATCATCGCATGTAAATCTAAGTATATTATTATAAATCAAGGATAAGTCATCTGATGACAAGATATCATTGCGCTGATTATAGATTACCTTCCTTTGTTCGTTAGCAATATCATCATATTCAAGTAACGTCTTTCTTATGTCAAAGTTATATGCTTCTACTCTCTTTTGCGCGTTCTCGATAGAGTTAGAAACCCACTTGTGTTCTATTGCTTCTCCATCTTGCATACCTAGTTTTTTCATGATTTCAGTTACTTTATCAGAAGCAAATATTCTCATTAAATTATCTTCTAATGATAAATAAAATCTAGATTCACCAGGATCTCCTTGCCTTCCTGAGCGTCCTCTCAATTGATTATCAACGCGCCTAGATTCATGTCTTTCAGTACCAATAATATACAATCCTCCAATTTTTTTAATTTTTTCTGGATTATCCAGCAATGGAGTTGCTCCTGTATTACTTATGTCTTTTCCACCAAGAACAATATCTGTGCCACGTCCAGCCATATTAGTTGCAATTGTTACTGCTGATAATTTCCCAGCTTGGGAGATTATCTCTGCTTCTTTTTGATGTTGTTTAGCATTAAGTACATGATGTTTAATTTTTTGAACCTTTAAAAGTTTTGATATATATTCGGATGCTTCAATAGAGGTGGTACCAACCAAAATAGGTTGTCCAGTATTATGAATTATAGAAATATCTTTAATAATCGCATTATATTTTTCTTTTGTTGTAAGAAATACTTGATCAATGTGATCTTTTCTAATCATTTTTTTATGTGACGGTATAACGATAACTTCTAAATTGTATATTTGCTGAAATTCTATTGACTCTGTATCTGCTGTACCTGTCATGCCTGATAGTTTATCAAATAACCTGAAATAGTTTTGAAAAGTTATGGATGCATATGTTAAATTTTCGTTTTGTATTTTTACTGATTCTTTTGCTTCTACCGATTGATGTAAACCTTCAGACCATCTTCTTCCGGGCATCTTTCTACCAGAGAACTCATCAATAATAACAATTTCATTATTTTCGACAACATAATCAATATCTTTGTGATACATCAAATTTGCTTTTAAACTAGCATCAATTAAATGTAATAGCTGAATATTTTTAGGGTCATATAAGGTTTCATTTTTTTGCAGTAAGTTATTTTTAACAAATATTTCCTCAATTTGAACATGCCCATCTTCAGTAAGTGAAACAGATTTTTGTTTTTCATCTATAGTAAAAAGTTTATCGTCTTTGTTGTTAGCAATAAGTAATTGAGTAACTTTATTGATCTTTAGGTATAAATTACTAGATTCTTTGGCGGATCCTGAAATTACTAATGGTGTTCTAGCTTCATCAATCAAAACAGAATCGACTTCATCAATAATTGCATAACTTAATTTACTCTGAACCTTTTGATTTAGTTCATATGTCATATTATCTCTTAAATAATCAAAACCAAATTCATTATTAGTTCCATAAATAACATCACATTCATATGCCTTCTTTCTCTCATCTGGTGCTAAAGAACTTGTAATCGTTCCTACAGATAACCCAAGATAGTTAAATATTTCACCCATCCATTCTGAATCCCTCAATGCCAAATAATCATTCACAGTAATTATAAATACAGATTGACCCGATAACGAGTTAAGATAGGCAGGTAATGTAGAAACTAAAGTTTTGCCCTCACCTGTTTTCATTTCAGCTATTTTACCAAAATGCAGAGCAATACCTCCAAGAAGCTGCTCATCAAAATGTCTTAAACCTAATGTTCTGATGGATGCCTCTCGAGTTAGTGCAAATGCTTCAGCTAAAATACAATCAAGATCATTATTTTCTTTGAACTTCTCCCTTAACAGCTTAGTTTCCAATTGAAAGTCTGATTGTGAGAATTTTTGATACTTATCCTCTAACCCATTAATCTTTTTAACAAGAGGGGCATATTCTTTAAGAATACGACCATTTCTACTTCCAAATATATTTTTAATGAAATTTGATATCATAATAGTTTATATAAAATTGTATAAAATGAGTTTATTGTCGTACAATCAGTATAATAGATTATGAAAAAAATATCGTCATTCATACCTGTGCATGTTATCAACAAGAATGCTTTAATCAAAGACTTAACTTGCTATATTTCAGATGTTTTCCCAAAGAATGTTCTTGATAATATAGAAGTAGGTTCTCTTAAAGACGACGTGCTTATAATAAGTTGTAAAAATAGTTCTATTGCAACACTAATGAGATTTGAAAAACAGAAGTATATTGACATTCTTAAGAACAATACTTTCTGTAAAATTAATGATATAAAAGTGACAATTATTGATTATGACTGAGCAATATGCGGCTCAGGCGTGCTATAAAATATTGGAGATTTTTCATTATCTTCTATGGTAACTTCTTCCCATGCATCTTGGTTATTAACTAACTCTCTTAGTAAAAGATTATTCAAATGATGTCCCGACTTATAAGCAGAAAAAGAACCAATTAATCCGTGGCCTAATAAATACAAATCTCCTATTGCATCCAATATTTTATGTTTTACAAATTCATCTTCGAAGCGAACACCCTCTTCATTCACAACCTTATAGTCATCTATTACTATTGCATTATTTACACTGCCACCCAATGCTAAGTTATTTTTACGTAATAATTCAATATCTTTAGCAAACCCGAATGTTCTTGCGCGACTTACTTGACTTAAATAAGATACAGATGAAAAATCTATTTCAGAAGACTGAGAACTTTGACTGAATGCCGGATGATTAAAGTCTATGGTGAAAGCTACCTTAAATCCATCAAAAGGCTCAATCTTCGCCCATTTCTCATCCTGCCTGACTTCGATCGTCTTTTTTATCTTAATAAATTTTTTAGTATCATCCTGTTCTTGAATGCCAGCAGATTGTATCATAAATACAAATGGTCTTGCGCTGCCATCCATTATTGGCACCTCAGGCCCGTCAAGTTCTATAAGAGCATTATCTATGCCGAGTCCAGCAAATGCAGAAAGTAAATGCTCCACTGTTGATATTTTTGCAGTTTTATTTGATAAAGTTGTAGATAATCGAGTATCATGCACATTTTCTAAAGAAGCATTGATTGCATTAGATTTAATATCTGTTCTTAAAAAAGTAATCCCTGAGTTTATAGGAGCTGGATTTAGAATTAAAGTTATCTTTTTTCCAGTATGAAGACCAACCCCAGAAGCTTTTATTTTACTCGATAATGTCCTTTGTTTAAGCATATGTTCAATTTTAAATGAATGTTAAGTAATTTCAAGCCTTTACAGGGTTTTTTTACAGCATAACGACAACATGCATGTTATACATACATCTATTTAGACAGATTGTTAAAACTAAAGTTCTCTTTGAAAGTAAATGGAAAATTTATTCCAGATAGTCTCAATATATTTTATTATAGGATTATCTGATTTCTGTCTATGAGGCATATCATTAAGCTTTTCATCTTTGTACAATAATAATCCTACAGCGGTTGAATATCTTGTTTGTCCACTTAAATTTTGTATTCCAATAATATCTTTAGGGCTCCCTATTCTTGTTGGCATTAATAGTTTATTCTCAGCATATGTATCCAGTCCATTTAATTTACAACCTCCGCCTGTGAATACAATGCCTGCCCTGATCTTAGATGCCCAGCCACTGGAATTAATTTCCTCTTCAATTTGTTGAAATATCTCATCTATTCTACAAGTAATTATATGAGTAAGAGATGGCTTACTTATTTCTGATTCTGGTTTATCAGAAACTGATGGAACGGGTATATTAATTTGAGCATCATTTGCTTCATTGATTAAACTACCATACTTCTTTTTGATATCTTCAGCTGCTTCTAATGAAGTTCGTAACCCTATGCGAATATCATTGGTGACCATTTGACCAGCAGCAGGTATTACAGCAGTATGTTTAATGTCACCATCTGTAAATATAGCGATATCTGTGGTTCCTCCGCCAATATCAACAAGACAAACACCTAGAGATTTTTCTTCATCTGTTAAAACAGAATAACTAGAGGCAACTGGTTGTAAAACAAATTCATCAACCTCTAAAAAACTATTTTCTATACATTTGGTTAAATTCTTTTTTGCTGTTGTTGAGCATGTAATAACATGTACATTAGCTTCTAATCTTTTACCGGCCATACCTATAGGCTCTTTTATACCCATTTGTCCATCTATAGTAAAGTACTGTGGTATTCTATGAAGAATTTCTTGGTCAGGAGGAATACTTATATCACTTGCGCTTGCTATAACTTTATCCTTATCCTCCTGGGTTACCTCATCATTTAAAATATTTATAGCTGCATTCCCGTTATAACTCTGAATATGATTACCTGCAATTCCAGTGATAACTTTAGTAAATTTACAATTTGTCATCGTTCGGGCTTGATCTTTAGCTTTTCGAATACTATTTACAGTTGCATCAATTTCAGAAATAACACCTTTGTTCAGCCCGCTACAGGCTTCTTGACCAACGCCTACTAATCTTATTTCTCCATTATCATCATAGTCAGCAACTAAACATAAAACTTTAGTGGTACCTATATCTAGGGCAACAATGAATTCATCTTTATTCGTAATATTAGCCATACTTTATAATATCATTATTTACTGTACAGCAAAACCTGTAGGGTATCTTAAATCAATATTCTTTCTTATTTTTCTTGATTTCTGGGTAAGCAAAAACTGATCATATACAGATGTAAATTCCTTAAGTTTTAAATCATAATCTGAATAGCGTACAAAAAATCTATACCCTGATGTTAGTATAATAAGCATTTCATCATCTTTAGATAATTCAATAATAGTAATATCTATAGAAGTAAATATTTCTTGAATACTCAAATACAAATTATACATACTTATCTGATCATCTTTAGTAGAAGATATTTTCAAAATATCTTTAACATAATAGTTATTTACTGGAATAGAAGAACCAGTATCATCTATATATAGTGAGTTATTCCATAAAAATAAGGGTTCGAATTCAGATATTCTAGCATTTATCATGTCTGGAGGACTTAGTATAATTTGCGCATTCTTTATCCATGGATCCTCTTCTAGTAAATTTTTCAATTCTCGCAAATTTATTTCATATATCTCATGAGAGATATAAGTTTTTAAAATAGTATCCACCCTAGATTCATTGCTGTGATCAAATGTACCTTCTTTATATATATGCTTTACGGGGTTAGAACCAAAAAAAACAGGGTAGTTATATGTACCTAATAATAGTATTAACAAAGCAAGAAAGATAAGGATAATTCTCATTTTAGATTTTTAAAAGTGATAAAAGTAATTGGTAGTATGATATACCATTTTTTTTTGCTGATTTGGGTACTAAACTATGATCAGTCATTCCAGGTATCGAGTTAATCTCAATTAAATTAATAGATGAACTATCATCCATAAAGAAATCAACGCGACCCCAGTCAGAACAACCTATACTATTAAACGCTTCCATGCATAAAGAATTTATTTGCTCATGAACATTTTTTGTAAAATTAGGAAATGAAAAAACTGTATCTTTATCTAAATATTTTGCTTCATAATTATAAAACTCTCTTTTTGTTTTAATTTGAATAATTGGAAATACTTGATTATTAATAATTGGAGCAGTATATTCATTTGCACTAATAAATTCTTCAATAAAATAATCATTAGCATCAAGATTATCGATAGAGAGTTTTTCTAAGATATTAGAAGATTTGGCCAAATTAAGATCACAAGTATTGAATATTTTAATACCTACACTTGAGCCTGAGGCGCATGGCTTTAAAATAAATTTATCCTCAGATATTTTTTTAATATCTTCAAAAGATATAGTGTCTGATAGAGTTAAATACTTTGGAGTATTCAAACCTTTTTTTAACCAAATTTTTTTAGTAAGAACTTTATTGAATGATATTTTTGATGACTTTGAATTTGACCCAATGTATTTAACTGATAACTTATCTAGATAGCTCTGAACTAGACCATCTTCTCCTCCGACACCATGAATTAAGTTAAAAATAATATCTATCTTGTTATCTTTAATAAAATTAGAAAGATCACCAATATCATCTTTTTGATAGTCAAAAAGATAGGCATGTAAATTATTACTTATGAGAGATTTGTACGCAGATTTCCCGCTATTTAGGGAAACTGATCGCTCATCTGACCATCCTCCACATAAAATACCTATATTCTTATCAGATAAGTTATTCATGATCGTCTCTATATATACAAATCTCTTTAGTTAGAGCTATATTATACTTTTTCTTGACTAATTTAGTTACATGATTAATTAATTGAACAAGGTCATCACATGAACCATTACCATCATTAATAAAATAATTACAATGTTTTGTCGATATATATATGCCACCAAATTTACGCTGTTTTAGTTTAAGAGAATCAATTAATGAGCTTGCTGATATTTTTTTTGAAGGATTCTTAAAAATACATCCGGATGACCATTGTCCTATAGGCTGAGTTCTATTTCTATATTCTAAAAAATCTATGAGAATTTTTTTATCAAAAATCTTATTTTTGTCAATTTTGAGAATAACATCTAAAAATAATAAAATATTTTCTTTATCAATACTACGATATGACGCATTAATATCATTACCAGCTATATTCTCTATAAAACCTTTCTTGTTGATTACATTGACTGATTCTACATGATTCCATATTGACTGATTAAATGCACCAGCATTCATCGCTAATGCCCCTCCAATCACTCCAGGTATACCATGAAGAAATTCAAAACCAGATATAGATTTTTTATGACAGTATTTTGCGAATCTAGCGCATGATATACCTGCTGAAACAGATATTTTATTATCATCAAACAAAGTAATTTTACCCTTAACATACTTGCTCAATGATACTATATCAAATTTATATCCATTATCAGAAAAGGCAATATTTGATCCTTTCCCAATAACTAATGTTTTTGGTAATAACAGTATTTTACTAAGAGATAATATATCATCTAAGGATTCAGGGAAATGAATTTTTCCTGATTTTCCACCGATATGAATAGTTGTGAATCTTTTTAAAGGTATATTATTTTCTACAATCATAATTACTTAATAAATTTTAATGAGTCCTCTGTGATTAGACTTATGGTGTTGAGTGGGAATATATCTTGTATATTTTTTGATAACATATACAACCGTTTCTGATCATTCAAAATAATATTTACAGTAGTGATAAAGTTTTCAATGAATTCAACTTTCTCTTCTAATAAAATAGCTGCTGAGTTTTTAGCCAAGTAATTAGCATTGAAGAACTGATGATTATCTGTTGCATATGGAAATGGTACTAATATTACTGCTCTTCCGATTTTCGCAAGTTCAGATATAGATGTTGATCCAGCTCTGCAGATAACTAGATCTGCCCAATCATATAATTTATCTATAGAATTTGAATATGTTATTACAGTTGAATCTATAGAATATTTTAAATATTTATTTTTTACCGATCCTGCATGATTAGGTCCACTGATATGTTTGATAGAAACATTAGTATTATGAAAATGAGAAAAAGCAAAAGGCATTGTATTATTTAGAAATGCAGCACCTTGACTACCTCCCATAACTAAAATATTAATAGATGTGTTGCTATCATTATATTTATATTCAGGATTACTTACCTTATCAAATGATGGTCTTACGGGATTCCCAGTATGTATTATTTTTATATTATTTTTTTTAAAACTTAAGGGGAAGGTCTCATAGATACGTTTTGCAAAATAATAGTTAATTCTATTAGCTGTTCCAACGACTGCATTTTGCTCATGCACCATTAATGGTACAGATAACAAATAAGATGCTATAGAAGGACCTACGCTCACATAGCCACCAAAACCGAAAGACAAAGAAGGTTTATATTTTTTTATTAACTTGTATGACTCATATATTGATTTTATAAAATTAAGTAATCCTAAAAATTTTTTCAATAAAGATTTTCCTCGTATGCCTTGTGAACTAATATGCTCAAGAATTACTGATGAATTATCTATAACTTTATTCTCAAGTCCATTCTTAGTTCCTATCCATAGGACCTTATAACCAAGATTAATATATACTTGTGCCATAGTATATGCAGGATATACATGTCCTCCTGTTCCACTTGCAAAAATTGCTACTACTTTCATATTATTTTAAAATCCTCTTTTAACAGCATGACTAATTTTTTGCCGATTCTCAATTTGTATTCTAATCAATAGGCCTATGAAAATAAACATCATTAAAAGATTAGTTCCACCATAACTTATGAATGGCAAGCCCATCCCCTTTGTTGGAGCTAAACCTGTATTAACCATTATATGTATTAATGCCTGATAAGTAATAAAAAAACCTAATGTAAAACATAAATATGAGGCAAACCTAAGATCATTATCACTTGATATATTAGCAAGTCTAATAATTCTAAAAAAAATAATACTAAATAGTATGAGTATAATTAGGGAAAAAAATAATCCAAGTTCTTCAGCAATTAATGCAAAGATAAAGTCATTATAAGACTCAGGCAAATAGTTTAATTTCTGAACGCTGGAACCTAGACCGAGACCAAAAAAACCACCTTTACCAAAAGCCAAAAGTGAAGCTATAAGTTGATAGCCTCCTCCAGACTGATCATCCCAAGGATTCATAAATGATACAATTCTCTTGAGCCTGTATGGCTGATAAAGTATTAATGGGATTGCAGCTAAAACAGCTAGGGAGAGATAAGATAATAAGTATCTTAAATGTAATCCAGCTACCAACATTAAAGAAAAGAAGGTAAAAACAAGTAACACAGTACTACCAAAGTCTCTCTGATAAAGAATAATTAAAGACAATACAACAATCATAAATAAACACTTATTAAAACTCTTGTTTACGTCATGTTTTACAATAAATCCAGAAATCCAAAACATAATAAATAGTCTTGAAACTTCAGAAACCTGTATGGTTATAAAACCTAAATCAAGCCATCTTTTTGCTCCATTTATTTCTTTGCCTAATCCAGGGATAAAGATTATAAGTGAAATTATAAAAGATAATAGTAAGAAATATTTTCCATAATCATAATAAAAACTCAATTTAATTTTACTAATAATTGCTGCGAGAATTAATCCCATAGACAAATAAATTAAATGTTTAGTTATAAAGTAATAAGGATTTGATCTCATATCAAGCGCATAATCAAGTGTAGCTGAGGTGATCATTATTAACCCTATAGAAAGCAGAGCAACAAAACATATGATCATTGTATGGTCTATGCCATGACTTTCACTTATTAAAATATTTTTTTTAATAATATCACTTAACAATATTTTTAACTGCTAAAACAAATGCAGCCCCCCTTTCTTCATAGTTTTCAAACATATCAAAACTTGGGCTAGCTGGTGATAATAAAATATTATCATTATCTGAAGAGTGTAACTTTGATAGTTCCACAGCTGACTCTATACTATTAGCATTAATCATCTGTATATTTACTTTCAGCTGTGATTTTATATATTCCTTATTCTCACCAATAAATATTACCAGTTTGACTTTTTCATTGATAAGAGGGCTTAAAGATTCATAATACATTTCTTTCTTAGAGCCACCAAGTATTAAAATAATCTTCTTATTAATACATTCTAAGGCAGCTTTAGTAGATGCACAGTTCGTTGATTTAGAATCATTATACCAATTTATATTATTTGTTGAATCAATTAGCTCTAATCGATGAGGTAAATAATTATAGTTTTCCAAAGAACTTAAAGCAGTTTTAATTTCAATATTTATTATATCTAATACTGAAATTACACTCAAAATATTATTAAGGTTATGCTTTCCTCTATATTTTAGATTGTTTTCTCTATAATATATTGTGGTTTCATCACGATATAATCCTTCAACTACATGACCATTAATTATCAAGCTTCCATTATCACATAGGCCATAATATTTAATCTGCTTAACATCATCTATTAGTTCTTTTATTGAATTAGTAGCTAGTCTAAAAAAAGAATCGTCAAATATTGAAAGTTTTATAAGTGAATAGCTTTCCATATTTTCATGTCTGTCTAGATGATCGTGATCTATGTTAGTGATCATACTGATAAATGAATTAAAGTCTGACATATAATCAAGTTGATAACTAGATAGTTCTAATATGACATAATCATAAGTATTATCTATAATAGTGAGCGGAGGGATTCCATTATTTCCACATGCCACAGCTTTATAACCTATTGCTTTTAAGGCATGTTCTAACATCGTTACAACAGTTGTCTTCCCATTAGTTCCTGTAATAGATATTATTTTACTCTTACAATATCTTTTGAAAATATCAATATCTGTAATAATATTAATTTTATTGCTCTCAATATCTGAGAATATTTTATGGTTCTTATTTAAACCAGGACTAATAATGACCTCGTCAATATCATCTAGTAAATTATCAGGGTACTCTCCAAAATAAAAAGATTTTATACTAGTATTTTGAAAGTTATAATCATTGAAATAATTTTTATCTCTTGTATCAAAAACCTTATAAGTTATGTTATTTTTATTAAAAAATTCTATGCATGACATTCCAGAGATGCCAATACCTAGTATTAATTTTTTATTTAACATCTTATCTAATTTTTAATGATGCTAGTGCTATAAGAACTAATACAAAAGTTATAATCCAAAAACGAACGATGATTTTTGGTTCGGGCCAACCCTTTAATTCAAAATGATGGTGAATTGGGGACATTTTAAAGACTCTTTTACCAAACATCTTATAAGATGTTACCTGAACCATTACTGACAGAGCCTCAACAACAAAAACACCACCCATAATAGCGTATACAATCTCCAGTCTTAGAAGAATTGCAATTGTTGCTAAAACAGCACCTAAAGACAAAGACCCTACATCTCCCATAAATATTTCAGCTGGATAAGAGTTATACCAGAGGAAACCAAGCCCTGCGCCTACAATAGTACTAGAGAATATTGCAATTTCAGATACGCCAGGAATGTACGGAATTAAGAGATAATTAGAGATATTAAAGTTACCCTCAACATAAGCAAATAATACAAAGGCTGCAGCTATCAGTATACATGGCAAGATAGCAAGCCCATCTAATCCATCAGTTAAATTAACTGCATTACTAGATCCAATTATAACTAATATTGACCAAGGTATAAATAATACACCTAGATATAAAGAAAAATTTTTAAGAAAAGGAAGCATCAGCTCTAACTCAATTGAATTAACTGAATTAATAAATATAAAATAGGCTACTAAAGCCGCTATAATAATCTGTAGTGCTAATTTTTTCTTTCCACTTATGCCGTCACTAGATGAATGAATGAATTTTTGATAGTCATCATAAAATCCTACCATGCCAAATGATATTAATATAAATGCTAATATCCAAATATTTTTATTAAAGATATCGGACCAAAGCAATGTGCTTAAAATAATTGAGATAATTATTATAAGACCACCCATAGATGGTGTTTGAGATTTATTTGTAATATGTGACTTGGGGCCATCCTCTCTAATGCTTTGATATAGCTTTTTATTATTGAGATAATTAATAATAATTGGTCCGAGCATTAAAGAAAGTACTAGCGCGGTTAAAGCAGACAATATAATCCGCAATGTGAGATAATGAAAAACGTCAAAGCCAGAATTAAATTGGGCTAAATAATCAAATAGATAATATAACATATATAGATATTAATATTTTCCTTCTAGTAATGCATCTACAATAATGTCAAATTTCATAAAACGTGATGCTTTTACTAAGATATTAACATTATCATTGAGCTGTGGCTTTATATAATCTATCAACGTCTCAATTGAGTTAAAGCTATAAGAGTTGTCGCCAAATTCATCAAGGATTGATTTAGAATACTTACTTATAACAAATAGTTTTTTAACACCCATATCATATGCATGTTTAGCTACTTGCTTATGATATAGCTCAGAATATTCACCTAATTCACCCATTTCTCCCATGATAAGCCATGGTTCTTTGTCTAGTCTTATAAGTGAGTTAATTGATGATAGGAAAGACTGAGGATTGGCATTATAAGAACTATCTATGATTTTTGAACCATGTAGTCCTTTCTTAATACCAAATCTACCATCTATATCTTCAAAGTCATTTAATCCTTCAAGGACATCTTTTGACTCAGCACCTGCCTCACATGCAAGTGCTATTGAAAATAAAATATTATTTAAATAATAAGGTTCTAGATTTGTCACATGTAGATCATTAATATCGAAATAAGGTGTTTTAACACATATATTATGCCCATTAGAACTTAGAATATAATAATCAGCAGGCTGATCGACGGATATTTTTATAATTTTATTTTTTGTGGATTTTAGAGACCATCTTTCAAAGTTATCATTATTTTTATCTAAAATTACTGTTTTAGGATATCCTTGGTATGATAATATTTCTTCCTTGGTTCTAATGATATTTTCTAAATTCCCAAAACTGTCTAAATGTGCTGGAGAAACATTTAGTAATGCCACTATAGTTGGTCTGGCAATTTCTATTAATTGTTGTATATCACCAACCTTACTAGCACCCATTTCTAATACGAAAACTTCATCCTCCTCGACTGCATTTAGTATTGATAAAGGTAAACCTATTTCATTGTTATAATTTTTATATGTACTTAAAGTTTTCATGCATGATTTAAGAATTGAAGAAGTCATGTTAGTTACTGAAGTTTTTCCATTTGTACCTGTGATTCCTATTGTAATCGGATGAATCTTGTTTACATAAAATTTAGCAATCTGAGCCAAGGCATTAGTCGTATCACTCACAAGAATATATGGATGATCAATTAATTTTTTTTCAGTGATAATTAGTGCTGCACCGTTTATAATGGCATCATTAATAAATGAAAACCCATTATGATTGTTACCCTTAATAGCAATAAATAATTCATTTTTACTAATTGTCCTAGAATCAATAGAAACTCCACTAATAGATATTAAGCTATCCACATTAATAGCTTTTGATTTTAAAATTGCTTCTAATTCTAATATTGATAGATTCATTTTATTAATTTTTTTAAATACTTTATATCATTATGACTTATACTTTTATCTTTATAAACAATATAATCCTCATTACCCTTTCCTGCTAAAACAACAATATGATCTTTTTTAGACATAGAAAATGCTTTTTTAATAGCTTTCTTTCTATTTGGTATAATATAGATATTAGATTTGTCCTTTATTTTCTTATGAATATCATTGATTATATTCATTGAGTCCTCATTTCTAGGGTTGTCATCTGTCAGGATAATTTTATCAGAATATTTTTTTGCAATAATACCCATTCTTGATCTTTTACCCTTATCACGGTTACCACCACAACCAAATAAAGTTATTAAGACTGATTTTCCAGATTTTACTTTTGCATATTTCAAAACTAGGTCTAAAGCTTGTTCGGTATGCGCATAATCTATTATATATGTCGCACTATTTCTTTTATCACTAAAATAATTCATACGTCCTTTAATTGCTTTAAATTTTTTATTTAAAATACCTCTGATAGTTTTCAGAGACTGATTTTCATTTAATAGATATTTATATAGTAAGGCACGGTTAGTTTGTATAATTAAATCTTTAGATATATTTGATGGTTTAACTAAGTCATTTATTTTTCCAGCATCCAAATACTTTCCATAAACTATAATTTTAGATTGCTTTATATTACTATAATTCGATATAGTGTCCTTACAATCTTCATTTATAAAAAAATGTTTCTTTGTCATATTCAGTAGTTTAATTTTAGATTCCACATAATTCTTAAATGTCTTATGATATTCAATATGATCTTTATGTATATTTGTTATTACTGAATGAGTAAAAATAATGTTATTTAATCTACCTTGATCTAAACCTTGCGAGGAACATTCTATGATAACTGTGTCTACATTTTTATCTCTGAAAATACTAAATTCTTCATAGAGAATGTCGCTCCTTGGGGTTGTGTATTTACTTTGCTTAAGCCTTGGATAAACTCCATTACCTTCGGTAGAAATAATACCAACTCTTTTGCCTAATGCTGTCAAACACTCAGCAATAAGATGACATGTTGATGTCTTACCATCTGTTCCTGTTACTCCAATCACTTTTTTACTTTTTAATGGACTCTCGTATAAATAATCAAGAAAAATATTCAAATTATCCTTTAGGTAATTTGTATGTAAGACAGGGATATTTTTTATTAATCTATCTTCATTGATAGGTACTGTTACAATTAGACCAATGATGCCTTTATCTATCGCTTCATTTATATATCTATATATATTCCTTTTTGATTTTATGTTAAGCACTAGAATTTTATTCTTACATATATCTTGACTACTAAAAGAATATACTTTTCTCATATCTATAATTCTAGAATTTATACTTTTTGTAAAATTAATTATTTTATTAATATCTCTATTCATACTCTATTTAACATCAGGATAAACTTTTAATATATTTAAAGAATGGCTCATGAGTTCTTTGAATATGGGGGCTGCTTGTTTTCCTCCTGATGCATTACCTTTTTTAGGATTACGAACTATGATAGCAGCCACATACTCTGGCTTGGATGCTGGGACGATTCCTACAAAGATTGCATTATGTTTATTAGTACTATATCTACCATTGTCTATGATTCTTGATGTACCAGTTTTACCTGCAACAGAATATTTTTCTAACTTAGCTTTGTTACCTGTTCCACCTATTTCTACTACAGACTTCATCATGTTAATTATATCTTTAGAAATTTGATCATTCAGAACTTCATCATAATAAATATTATCCTTATTTTTCTTTTCATATGTTAACTGAATTTTTTTCCCATAATTTGCTAGAGTTACATAAGCATTAGCCAAATGTAATAATGTTGAAGATATTCCATACCCAAAACTAATAGAGGCATGCTCATCATTAGACCATTTACTATAATGATGTAAATTTCCATCCTGCATACCAGGCCAATCAATATACAAACTATTGCCAAAGTCTAGGTCCTTTAAGGTATTATATATATCTTCTTTTTCAGTTTTTCTAGATATTGTTGCAGCACCAATATTACTAGACTTTTGTATAATTCCCTCTAAATTCAAGACACCTAAATCTTTATAATCTTTCAGAGGCTTATTCATTAATTGCATTTCTTCCAAGGATGTATCAATCATATAATCATAAGTAATAGATTTTGTTTCTAAGGCGGTGTATACAGCAAAAGGTTTCATAGTTGAGCCAGGTTCGAATATATATGTTGCTGATTTATTTCTTATATTTTGCCCAGTCATTTCATTTCGATTTTTAGGATTAAATGATGGATAATTAACCATAGAAATTATTTCCCCAGTTGTATTTTTTACAAGAACAAGAGATGCACTATCTGCTCTACTCTTTTTGACATGATCTTTCAAAATGTTATAGCCAATCAACTGCACTCTCTTATCCAATGATAGATATATATTCTGTCCAGAAATTGGTTTTTTAACTAACTCTATTAGTTCGACAGAACGTCCAAGATTATCCTTTCTAACTTTTTTAATTCCAGGAGTAGAGCTTAATTCTTTATTTTTTGCATACTCAATACCTGACTGCCCATTATCATCAATGTCTGTAAATCCAATTATATTTGAAAAGTATGACCCACCAAGATATACACGATGGTATTCGTCTATAAAATAAATATATGGTAAATTTAGCTTTGTGATTTTAGATGCAAGACTATCATTAATTTTTCTTTTCAAGTAATATTCTTTTTTATTAGACTGTTTCTTTAGTATTTTTGAAAATTTTTTTTTAGAGATACCAGTTAACTTTAATAATTGAGTATAGTCAATATTTTCTATTTCTAACATTTTTTTAACCTCAAAAACATTAATACATAATGTTTTTTTTGGTAAGCTCATTGCTAAGATTTCACCATTTCTATCATAAATCATACCTCTATAAGTTCTTATTATTTTATGATCAATTTGACGTTTGTCTGCCACATTGCTTAGATTAGCTTTACAGGCAGACTGATTGAACAAGAAACAATCTGTATTAAAGCCTTGTAATAAAATAATTCTTGCGGTAATCAGAAGAAGAACTATGGAGACAATAAATAATATAAAATATTGTCTCCATATATATTTTTTTAAGCTGTTATTTTTACTAGTCAGCTTGTTGCCTTAAGAAAGCAGGTATATCAACATTGTCAATTTCACCTTTATCCACAATTACATTGCTAGTTATATTACTATTATAACTAGATGGTGATTGAGGAGAAACATTAACTGTTGCCATTGTCTCATTTGATGATAATGGACTTGCTTGACTCTGAGGAATATTATCTTTAACCTGACTTTCAGCAGTTTCTTCAAAACCTGTTGCTATCAAAGTTACTCTTAACTCTCCCAGACTATCCTCTTCTTTTATACAACCTACTATTACGGTTGCATCTTCATTTGCAATTTCTTTAACTCGTTCGCCTATTATACCGAACTCATTAGATGTTAAGTTTGCACCTGCTGTGATATTAACTAATACACCACTCGCTCCATGCAAGTCTATATTATCTAATAGCGGACTATTTAATGCGCCTTGAACAGCCTCTTCTGCTCGGTTATCACCAGTTGCACAACCAGAACCCATCATTGCTTTCCCTCTGCCTGACATTACAGTCTTAACATCTGCAAAATCAACATTGATGAATCCTCTAATTGTTATAATTTCAGCGATACCTTTAACAGCACCTTTTAAAACTTCATTTGCATTATCAAAAGATGAAAATATAGAATTTTCTCCTCCATATACCTCTGATAATTTTTCATTAGGTATTACAATCAATGAATCAACCCATTCACTTAGTGCTTCTATACCTTGATCAGCATGTAACATTCTTTTTGCTCCTTCAAACTCATATGGTTTTGTTACAACAGCTACTGTTAATACACCTGCATCTCTTGCAATCTGAGCAATGACTGATGCAGCCCCAGTACCAGTGCCACCACCCATGCCTGCAGCAATAAATAACATATCTGTACCTTCGATAGCAGAAGCTAATTCTTCTTTTGCTTCCAAGGCGGCCTGTCTTCCTTTTTCTGGGTCTGCTCCTGCGCCAAGACCTTTAGTGATTTCTGATCCTATTTGTATCATTGTTGCGCCTTTGACATCTCTCAACGCTTGAGAGTCTGTATTTGCTAAAATGAATTCTGCGCCATGAATCTTAGACTCAAGCATTGACATAACAGCGTTACCGCCGCCTCCACCAACACCAATCACCTTAATCACAGCATTCTGATTATACTCGTTTACTAACTCAAACATACTACACCTCCGGTTTATTCAACCAAATCTAAATAAATTATTTTCTTTTTCGATGGAATTTCCATTCCAAGACTTTGTTCAATATCAGTATTAACTAATTTCTGATTTATTAATTTCGCTTTAATATCTAACAATCTCTTATGTTCATTTAGTTCAAATGCTAATTTTTTTTCAGTTTTTTCGATATTAATATTCATAGTTCTATTTTTATGTTTTAAATAAACAACAGTAAATGCTGATATTGTAATGAAAAATAATATTAATAAATTAGACATAATCCTCATTAGCTTTTTCCAGTATATTTAATTTAGCAGATCTAGATCTTGGGTTTGAACTAACCTCATCTTTACTAGGTTTAATAGATTTTGAAACTATGTTAAACATCTTTTTTAAAAATTCGCTTTTGATTGGTAAATTTCTTGGGGTAGAAATATTCTCATCTGTTACTGCAAGAAAATCTTTTATAACCCTATCTTCTAAAGAATGATATGTTAGAAGAACTAATCGTCCTTTAGGCGCTAGGATATTATAGCTATTACTAAGCACATCTTTTAAGACCTCTAATTCTTTATTAATAAATATTCTTATTGCTTGGAACGTTCTGGTAGCATTATGCTTATGTTTTTCATTTCTAGGCATTGCTTTATCTATTATTTTGGCTAAATGATCTGTATCTGAAATTCTTTCCTTGTCTCTCTGATAAACTATTGCTCTAGCAATTCGTCTTGAATATCTTTCATCGCCATATTTCCAAATAACATATGACAAAGTTTGTTCATCAACGGTTTCTAGCCACTCACAAGCTGAAATACCGCATGACTGATCAAATCTCATATCTATAGGTCCATTCTTATTGAAACTAAAACCTCTACTAGCTTCATCAAGGTGATGAGATGAAACACCTAAATCAAATAGAATTCCATTAATTGACCCATGTATACCCCATTCCTTTGAATAATCTTCTAAATCTGAAAAACATCCATGTTTAAGGGTAAATCTTTTGTCGCTTGCAATATCTTCTCTGGCCATACTGACTGCATAAGTATCCTTATCAACCGCATACAGCCGACCTTTGCTATCTAAAGAATCTAAGATTTCCTTTGAATGGCCACCAAAACCAAATGTTGCATCAATATATGTTCCACTAGGCAAGATTGCAAGGGATTCAATACACTGATCAAGCATTACTGGTATGTGTTTTGATACAACCATTATCTGATACCTTTTTTATATTTCATAATATATTCGTATGCATTTCTGGCATCTATAAATTTTTCAGTTGATCTCATGTCACCTGGATTCTTGTCAGGATGACATTTTTGAGCAACCCTCATAAATGCTCTTTTAATGACCTTTGCATCTTCAGTCCCAGTTACACCTAAAGTTCTATAATATCTATCTAATTTCATTAAATTCTTATGTCCGATAAAACAGACTCACTTGATTCATCCGTTTCTTCAGACCTCCACTTATTAACTCTATTGCTCCAGATATCATCACTCCATATTTCAAATTTATCGCCTTGCCCTATAAGGGTAATTTTTTTTGACATCTCGGCTACTATTCTGAGAGGTTTGGATAAAAGTATTCTTCCACTAGAATCTAATTCTAAGTCTTCTGCGTGCCCTATTATCAAACGCTGTATTCTTCTATGGTTTTTGGTAAAGCTTGGTAAATCATTGATTTTCTTTTCAATATTAGAGAAAACTGTCGCCGGATATAGAAGCAAACACTTTTCTTCCGAGTCAATCGTAACAACCATATTGCCATTCGACTGATCACTAATAGTGTTTCTATACTTAGTTGGTATAGTTAATCTACCTTTTGCGTCCAAATTAATATTGTGAATGCCTTTAAACATTTACCATTATTCCCCACAATCTTACATAAATTACCATATATCAACACTATATGACTTTTTATTGATCCATGCAAGTCTTTAGCTACATAAATACATAGAATATGTTAAAAATGATTCATATTAATAAAATATTCATATTAAACAATAAGTTATAGGATTATAGTGATTAAATAATGAGTAAATGTTCTGAGAGTCAACCGATAAGCCGGGTTCTGTCGTGTATGATCATTAATCTGGGATTTTTGTCACCAAAAACCTCTAGCAGCTTACCATATAGCGTGTCTTAGGCTGACAAAATGCTATAAATTTGCCTTGCTCCTAGTGGGGTTTGCTTCACCATACTTGTTACCTTGCATGTGGTGAGCTCTTACCTCACCTTTTCACCCTTACTAATAATATACTAGCG
>MDTC01052244.1_pt1 | contig 38801 bp, 43 predicted proteins | sample 811181 | NCBI WGS metagenome assembly MDTC01 (sample SAMN05326644, study PRJNA326480) | marine metagenome | isolation source: seawater | place: Pacific Ocean: North | collected 2011
GAGAGAAGTGGTGGAACTACTGGAAGAATTGAAAAGTTTAATAAAAAATATAAGTTAAAACAGTAAAAATGGCATCTGTTATTGGCCAAAACCCTCTATTTAGAGATCCAAATTATAATCTGTCATTAAAGCCAAATATACATGAATCTGCATTTATAGCTCATAATTCCACAATTATTGGAAATGTTGAGATTGGAGAATATTCATCGGTTTGGTATGGCTGTATACTCAGAGGAGATAATAATTATATAAAAATAGGTGATAGGACCAATATACAAGATGGTACAATTGTTCATATTGATTCGAACAAATACCCTACACATATTGAAAACGATGTCACAATAGGCCATGGATGTATAATTCATGCATGTACAATGCGTAGTAGAATTTTAGTAGGAATGGGTGCAATAGTTTTAGATGGTGCTGAGGTTCGATGTAATACAATTATTGCCGCGGGATCATTAGTTCCTCCTGGTATGTATTTAGAGCCTGGATCTTTATATATGGGATCACCTTGTAAAAAAATAAGACCTATAAATGAGGATGATTATAAGTTAATCATTGAATCCTCTAAGAATTACATAGTAAATTCAAATTTACACAAAAAATATAATGAAAGCAGCTGCGATTGATTTAGGAACAAATGCATTCAGATGTTTAATTAGAGACATATATTCTAATAATAACAATGAAATGAAATTTAGACATGTTGTTGGATTAGGAAAATTCTTAGATAAAAACAATAGATTAAATTTACCCAATAAGTACTATAATGCTTTAGATAATATCTTTAATATTATTCATCAAAATTATGTAAAAAAAATATATGTAGTCGGTACTAGTGTTTTTAGAGATTCTATAAATAAAAACGAAATACTTTTAGATTTTAAAAAAAGATATCACCAAAAATTGAATATAATAAGCCCTGGTATTGAAGCCGAGCTTACTTCTTTAGGAGTAAATTCTTTATTTGTAAACCCTGAATCTGATAAAATTATTGTAGATATTGGAGGCGGTAGTACAGAAATAATTTTTATGTCTCAACAAAAAATAATAAATTTTTATTCATTAGATTTAGGTGTTGTGAGATTATATAAAAAGTTTAATGAAATAAATATTTTTTCATTCGAAAAAATTAAACAAATAAAAAATTTTGTTAAAAAAATAATTCAAGAATCAAATATATCACTAAATAAAATTGTAAAATATCAAATAGTTTTTAATTCAGGTACATCAACTACCTTAGCCGCGATATCAAAAAATCTAAAAAACTATGATAGTAAAATTATTAACCAAGCTAACTTATCTATCACAGAAACTTATAGAATGTTGAATATGCTAGCAAATAAGACTGCAAAACAAAGACTTTTATTAAATGGAATAGAAAAAGGAAGAGAAGAGGTTATTGTATATGGGATAATAATATTAACTACAATAATGGAATATTTTAGTAAATTACAGTTTTTAGTCTCTGATAAGGGTGTTTTGGAAGGTATTTTTGAAAAATACATTGAGATTTAAATTTTTATGACTATATTAAAAATGGAGTCACAGTATGAGTGAAAATAAAAATTTGGAACAAAAAGAAAACAGCAAAAAAGAAGAAAATAAATTAGTTTTTAAATCCTTTTCCGACTTTAAAAGTTTTATCGAAGGTTCCGAGTATACAACTGTATCTAGTAGTAAAAATGAAATTGTATTTAAATTTAATGATAGCGATAAATTTACTAATTTTTTTACAATTGTAAATGATGAGGATACCGAAGCTTTTTTAAAATTAAAAGATGATTTAGAAGCCGCAAAAAAAGAATTAAATGAAAAATTATTAAGATTAGCGGCTGAATTTGAAAACTATAAAAAAAGAAATTTAATTGAAAAAAAACAAGCTACATATGTTGCTAAAGAAAATATGTTAAGAGATCTCTTATTTTTTATCGATAATTTTGAAAGGGGTCTTAACCTATATGAGAACTCACAAAAAGATACTGATTTTTTCAAAGGAATGAAAAGTGTAGAAAAAGATTTTCAAAACTTTTTAGAAAAAAATAATATAGAAAAAATCAATATAACTACCGGGGACGATTTTGATCCAAACTTCCATCAAGCTTTAGAGCTTAAAAAATCGGAGAAATTTGATTCAAATAAAATATTAGAGGTTATTCAAACTGGTTATAGTTTGGATGATAAGCTTTTGAGGCCATCTTTAGTTATTGTATCTTCAGGAGCTGATAATGAGTAAAGATTATTATTCAGTTTTAGGTATTGATAGAACATCAAATGAAGAGCAAATTAAAAAAGCTTACAAAAAATTAGCACTTAAATATCATCCAGATAGAAATAAAAATGATAAAAATGCAGAAGAAAAATTTAAAGAAATTAATGAGGCTTATCAAGTTTTAGGTGACCAAGAAAAAAAATCGCAATATGATACTTTTGGGACAGTCAATCCAGGAGCTGGTGGCGGAGGCTTCTCAGGTGGTTTCCCTGGTGGTTTTCCTGATTTAGATGATCTTATAAACGATTTTTTTGGTGGAGGAAGATCTAATTCCAGAAGATCAAGAAGAGAAAATTCTCAGTACAAGGGTCGAGATCTTAGATTTGATGTATCTATATCTTTTGATGAAGCTGTTAAGGGAATTAAGAAAAATATTTCGTTAAGAAGAGCAAGGACATACAAAGTATGTAAAGCATGTAACGGAACTGGTGAGCTTAATTATTCACAAGGCATGTTTTCAGTCAGCAGAACCTGCGGTTCTTGCGGTGGAGCAGGTGCTTTCGCAGATGATACCGAGAACAAGAAATTAGAAGTAAAAATTCCAGCAGGTGTCGATAATGGTACAAGATTAAGAATGTCAGGTGAGGGTGATGCAGGAATAAACAATGGACCAAGTGGAGATTTATATATAGATATTACTGTTGATGATCATCCTTTTTTTAAAAGAGAAGATGAGAATATTCTTTGCGAGGTTCCAATCAGTATTTCTAATGCGGTTTTAGGAGGAAGTATTGAAATACCAACATTAGAGGGAACTTCAGATTTAAAAATTCCCGCGGGTGTTCAGCCTGGCCAGTTAATGAGATTAAAAGGCAAGGGTATTAAAATTCTAAATAGAGAATCTTTTGGTGATCTTTATGTAAAACTCAATATTGTTATACCTAAGACAGTTAATAGCAAGCAAAAAAAATTACTTGAAGAATATCAAGTTGAGGTTGAAAAGGACTCTAAAAATCCATTCTCAGAATATATCAATAAGGTTAAAGAATTTTTTGAATAATTATCCACCAGCAATTGCGGGGATAATTGAAACAGTGTCATCTTGTTTAATTGTGGATTCTGGACCTTCAAGAAATCTAATGTCTTCATCATTAATATATATATTAATAAATTTTCTTATTGATCCATCAGGTTCACAAACTTTATTTTTCATCCCTGGAAACTGATTATCTAAATCATCCATTAGTTCGCTTACAGTTTTTGCTTCTGAATTAACCTCATCTTTTTCATTAGTTAGCCTTCTTAATGGTGTTGGTATTCTGACTAAAGCCATAATCTATTCTCCTTAATATTTAATTTCATTAAATTCTTCTAATTTTGCATTAATTATATCCGGTTTTTTTATTTTATTTATCAATGGATCTTGAGTTTTTAAACCATTACCGGTTATAACCAAAACTAAATCTTCATCTTTATTAATTTTTCCATTTTCTAGCATTTTAATTGTACAACCTAATGTCACTCCACCAGCAGTTTCTGTAAATATTCCTTCAGTTTCTGCCAATAGTTTCATCGCATTTACAATTTCCTCATCTGAAACATCTTCAGAGTAAGAATTTATATCATTTAACAAGTTTATTGCATTTATACCATCTGCAGGATTACCAATTGCTAAGGACTTTGCAATTGTATCGGGTTTGACGGGTTTAAATGATTCCCACCCATTTTTTACAGCAGTGGATATTGGTGAGCATCCTGATGCTTGAGCACCATAAATTTTTGTATTGTTATCCTCAACCAAGCCTAAGTCAACTAATTCTCTAACTGATTTATATATTTTAGTTAATAAAGATCCAGAGGCCATACATACAACAATATTTTTAGGAGCTTTCCATCCAAGTTGTTCTATAATTTCGTACCCAACAGTCTTAGAACCTTCTGCATAATAAGTTCTGAGATTTATATTTACAAAGCCCCATTTATTAGAACCAATAACTTCTGTACATAATCTATTAACATCATCATAGCTCCCTTTGACACCTATAACATTTTTTCCATATATAGATGTCCCAAGAATTTTGGCCTCTTCAAGATTTGATGGGATGAATATAAAACTATTAAGGTTGGCTGCCGCTGATTGCGCAGCAACAGAATTTGCTAAATTACCTGTTGATGCACAGCCAACTGTATCATATCCAAGCTCTACAGCTTTAGAAAGAGCTACTGCAACAACTCTATCTTTGAAAGATAAAGATGGAAAATTGACTCCATCATTTTTAATATATAAGTTTTTTACACCTAGAATTCTTGCAAGATTATTTGCTTTGATAAGTGGAGTAAAGCCAGTATTAAGTCCTACAGTTGGTTCATTATCTAAAGGTAATAATTCTTTATATCTCCACATATTCTTAGACCTTTTTGAAATTTTATCTATTGTTAATTCTTTTTTAATCTTGTCATAATCGTAACTTGGCTCAAGAGGTCCAAAGCAATCATCACAAACGTATAAGGCTTGTTTATCAAATTCACAAGCGGGACTACAATCTTTACATTTTAAACAAGTTACAAAAGACATAAAATGCTCCTAATAATCATGTAACTCGAAGAGGAAAGATTTTGAGTAAAACCTTTTCTCCGTTTAGCATTTATTTAAAGTCGTTGCAAGTAGAGTTAAATGACGACCTTGAGAATTATAATAAATTAATAAGAAAAAAACAACAAAAAGATTTAATTATGAAAGGTATAATAGATTTATGTATGAAAAAATAGAAGAAAAAGGTCTGAATATTTATAGATTTCTGGTCGAGAATAGTGATAGAAATATTAACTATATAATAGAGTGCCCCAGAACTAGAGATTGTGTAATAATTGACCCTCTGGATAAAGATTCTATGGATAAAATTATAAACAATAATGATTTGAATCCTAAACTAGTTTTAAATACGCATGCACACCCCGACCATATTGCATATAATTCATATTTTATGGATAAATATAAAATAAAATTAAATGCACATAATATTTGTAAAGATTTATTCTCGCAAGAATTTGATAACATATTTGAGAATGATATTGTTAAAATTGGGGATTTAAGAATTAAGGTTTTACATACACCTGGACATTGCCCTGAACATATATCTTTTATAGTAAATAATTATGTATTTTGTGGAGATACTATATTTGCATGCGGAGTAGGTAATGTGAGGTTTCGCGGAAATGCATCAATGCTATTTAGAACAATTCACCATAAAATGAAGAGTCTGCCTGATAATCTAAAATTATTACCAGGACATGATTATTTAGAAAATAATTTGAAATTTCTGGATTCAATAATTTTTGATGATAATGATTTTGCATCAGATATAAAAAATTTTTTATTAGATTGTAAAAGTACCGGACTTTCAGAAATCAAAGATATTGGATTCGAAAAAAAATATAATCCTTTTTTTAGGATTGATGAATTTTCTTTTTTAGATTTGCTTAAGGCATCAGATAAATTTAGTGATTTGAATATGGAAGAAAGATTTAAATTGCTGAGAGATATGAGAGATGAGTGGTAATAAAAATGAAAAAATCAAAAATTTTTAAAGAACTTGATACTTTATGTAAAAATGAAATTATGCTCATGGATGGACCTCTGGGCACCATGGTTCAAAAATATAAATTACAGGAAGAAGACTATAGAGGAGATTTGCTAAAAAATCATATCTTAGATTTAAAAGGTAATAATGAAATACTAAATATTACACGCCCTAACATTATTAAGGAAATTCATAAATCTTATATTAACTCGGGATCTAAAATTATAGAAACAAATACTTTTGGAGCAACATCAATAGCGCAATCTGACTATAAATTAGAACACCTTGTTGAGAAAATGAATATAGAATCGGTAAAGGTTGTAAAACAAGCTATAGATGAGTCAAATAGTGATATTGATAAATCAAAGATTTTTATTGCTGGAGCTATGGGACCAACTAATAGAACTGCCTCAATTTCGCCTGATGTCGAGGATCCAGGAAAAAGGAATGTAACTTTTGACGAACTTGTAAACGCATATTATCTTCAAGCAAAAAGTTTGTTAGACGGCGGTGTTGATATATTTCTTCCAGAAACAACTTTTGATACATTAAATCTTAAAGCTGCTTTATTCGCATTAGAAAATCTGTTTGAAGAGGTCGGTGAGAGATTCCCAGTATTCATTTCAGTAACTTTTTCTGATAAGTCTGGAAGAACCTTGTCTGGCCAAACTATTAGAGCGTTCTGGGAATCAATAAGGCATTCAAATCCTTACTCTGTTGGCATGAACTGTGGTCTTGGTGCTGAATCTTTAATGGGATATGTGAAAGAACTGAAAAATTATGCAAATTGCAAAGTGCTTTGCTATCCAAACGCTGGGCTACCAAATCCTTTATCAGACACAGGTTATGATGAATTGCCCGAGGATACCGCTAAAGCTTTAACTCCATATTTTGAAAATAATATTTTAGATTTTGTGGGTGGGTGCTGTGGCACTACTCCTGATCATATCTTTGAAATTTCTAAGGTTTTAAAAAATTTTAAGCCTATAATTTCAGCTCCTAGAAAAATGCTTCCTGCTTTTAGTGGTCTTGAGCCTCTAGAGCTGAATAATGTAAATAATTTTTTTGTAATTGGCGAAAGGACCAATATTACAGGCTCCCCAAAATTCTCTAAGTTAATTAAAGATGAAAATTATGAGGAGGCAATGGAGATAGCTAAGCAACAGGTTCAAAATGGAGCTCATATTATTGATATTAATTTTGATGAAGGTATGTTGGATGGTGAGAAATGCATGCAGAAATTTTTAAATCTGATTGCTTCAGATCCTGACATAATAAAAGTTCCATTGATGATAGATAGTTCAAAATTCAGTGTCATCGAATCTGGATTAAAATGTATTCAAGGTAGAGGTATCGTTAATTCTATTAGTCTAAAGGAGGGTGAAGAAGAGTTTCTCAAACAGGCTAAAATAATACAGAAGTATGGAGCATCAGTGGTTGTCATGGCCTTTGATGAAAGCGGTCAAGCAACAGAAACTGAATCAAAAGTTAATATATGTAAAAGAGCTTATGACCTACTAATCAATGAGCTCCATTTTAATTCAACAGAAATTATTTTTGATCCAAACATATTAACTATTGCAACTGGTATTGAAGAGCATAAAAAATATGCAATTAATTTTTTAGAAAGTATTCCAAAAATTAAAGAATTATGTCCTGGCGCGATGGTGAGCGGTGGAATTAGTAATTTATCGTTTGCATTTAGAGGCAATAATAAAGTAAGAGAGGCCATGCATTCAGTGTTTTTATATCATGCAAAAAAAGCGGGACTAGATATGGCTATTCTTAATGCAGGAATGCTTGAAGTCTATGAAGAAATAGATGAAAAACTTCTTAAGTTAATAGAGGATGTGATTTTCGACAGAGAGGAATCTGCCACAGAAAATTTAATTGAGTTTGCAAGTTCGGTGGGATCCAGTTCAAATGGAATCAAGAAAACTGAAGATTGGCAGTCTATGGATTTGAAGGATAGAATTTCCCATCAAATCATAAAAGGTATAACAACTAATATTGAAGAAGACGTAGAAGAAGCTAGAGGTTTATATGACTCTCCATTAGAAATTATTGAAGGACCTCTGATGGATGGTATGAAGTATGTTGGAGACCTTTTCGGAGAAGGAAAAATGTTTCTTCCTCAAGTTGTTAAAAGTGCAAGAGTTATGAAGAAGGCCGTGAATTATCTCGAGCCTTTTATGGAAAAAGATAAAGTTAAGGGTACCTCGGCTGGTAAAATGTTAATCGCAACAGTTAAGGGTGACGTTCATGATATAGGTAAAAATATTGTATCTGTTGTTGCTCGTTGTAATGGATTTGATGTTAGAGATCTAGGAGTGATGGTTAATTATGATACTATTCTTGAAAATATTAATGATTTTAAGCCAGATGTTGTTGGCATGAGTGGCTTAATAACTCCATCTTTAGATGAAATGATAAGTAATTTAGATAAATTAAATTCAGACGGCTACAATCTTCCAGTGTTGATAGGTGGAGCTACTACTAGCAAAGCACATACGGCGATAAAAATGGCACCAAATTATGAGAAAGGAGTAGTGGTACACGTTCCTGATGCATCATTGGTTGTTGGTGTTTGTAGGGAACTACTTAATGAAGAAACCTCTCATAAATATATTGATAATTTAAAAGAAGATCAAGCATCAACAATGAAAAGGTATAAAAATTCAAAAAAGATAAATTTTGTGGATATCGAAGAGGCTAGGTCTAAGAAATTTAAATTAAATGAAAATAATATCCTTAATATGACAAAGAACTTTAATGTGAATGAATGGACATTCGATATAAATTCTTTAAGAGAATATATTGATTGGTCACCTTTTTTTTGGGCATGGGAGATAAAAGGTAATTTTCCAAAATTATTAAAATCTCCAAAATATTCTAAGCAAGTCAAAGAACTATTTGATGATGCGAATAAAATGCTAGATATTTTATCAAAGGAAAAAAATATTAATATTAGAGGATTGTCTCAGAATTGGAGGGCTTATAGTCAAGATGAATCTGTAATCTTGATTGATTATATTACAACTAAGAAGGTTGAAGAATTTAATTTTCTAAGACAGCAGGTTAAAAAAAGTAAATTAAAAGAAATATATTACTCACTTTCAGACTTTATTTCACCAAATTTAAATTCAGAGGATGTCATAGGAGCATTTGTTGTGACAGCAGGTCAAGAAATTGAGGATTTTGCTAGTAAATTTGAAAAGTCAGGAGATGATTATTCTTCTATTCTTATTAAAGCTCTGGCCGATAGGCTCGCTGAGGCATCTGCAGAATTACTTCATGAAAAAATGAGAAAAGATAATGGATCAAATGAGGATTATTCTAATGATGAGCTTATAAAAGAAAAATATTCAGGAATAAGACCAGCACATGGATATCCCGCATGCCCTGATCATTCTGAAAAAGATAAGATTTGGAGATTACTAGATGTAGAGAATAAATTGAATGTTAGTCTTACCGAGAACTATGCGATTTATCCCCCTTCTTCTATCTCAGGGTTGTATTTTTATAATCTTGATGCTAAATATTTTAGTGTGGGCAAAATAAATAATGATCAATTTAAACATTATGCTGAGAACTCAAATATAAGTATAAAAAAACTAAAAAGTATTTTACAGAATAATTTAGATAATTAGATGGATTTAAAAGAAGAGCTAGTTAATAAACTTAAAACTAAACAATTAATAGACGAATGGTTAAAATCCTATCAAAATGCAATAAACGTTCTTAATAGTTCATATATTGATGAAGATTCAATTAAAATTTTCTTATTATCCTCGAACGAAATAGTACATTTTAATAATTTTGTTAATATTTTGTACAAAGATTCAAAATTACCTACATCTAAAAATAAATATTATAAAAAAATTTTTAAATATTCGATTGGAGAATCTATTGATGGAAGATCAAAAAAATCCCCTATTAAAGAATTTCCAATTGGTGACTGGTTAGAATGTCTACATGTTATAACAATGTGGTTAAGTGAAAAAAATGATTCTGCATCCCTTGATGCAAAAATTGAATATATTGGCTGTTCAGCAGAATTAAATGTAGATGGTGGGATGAATAATCTTAAGGATATAGTTAAAAATTTTCTTAATGATTATGGATTTGAAAATAAAGATATTTAAAATAATCATAATTAGCTAAATTCATCAACTATATTATTAATATTTTTAAATAGTTGGTTTCTCGTTACCTGTTTCCCAGTCCCAAATTTGATTGCATTTTGCTTTAAATTCTCATTAACATGAGGATAGTATCCAATCGAGACTATATCTCTATTTTTAATTAAATTCTTTAATTCGATCGATTTTGCAAAATCGTCTGAAAAATCAACTATCATCAATAAAAAGTTTTTATCTAAAAGTATATCTTCAATTTCTTTTCGGTTCTTTATCTGAATAAGACTATATTTGTTAACATTAATTTTTGATTTGAGTTTAGAAAAATACATAATATCTTTTGTTACAACTGGTATAATCATATTTAATTTTTACTTTTATTATGTGCAAATTCAATACTATATCTTTAGACGCAGCTGACACATTATTCTTCATAAAAAAAGGTTTAGGAAATACTTATTATGAAATCTTGAAAAAATATACGGATAAGTTTAAACCAAAAGAAATTTCAGATTGTTTCAAAAAATATTTTAATTCAAGACATGGTCTTTATTTTAGTGGACTCCAAGGGCCTGAGTTGGAAAATGCGGAAAAGGATTGGTGGTATAGACTCGTAAAAGATATCTTTGATGATTTAGGTATGTTTGATTCATTTGATGATTATTTTAATGAGCTTTATAAGCATTTTGAATTTGATGCCTGGGAGATCTATGATGATACTATTCCATTTCTACAAGAGCTAAAGGGAAGGGGATTTAAAATAATTATCACCTCTAATTTTGATTCAAGGATATTTAAAGTTTGCGATGGATTTGGAATATCACCTTATATAAACCATTTTACTATCTCATCTCAATCTGGTTGTGCAAAGCCTGATAAAGATTTTTTTCTTAAATCATTGTATGACTCGGGATCAGACATCAAAACCACAGTACACATAGGGGATAACCCCGAACTAGATTATAAGGCTTGTAAGAGGATCGGACTCAAAGCTTTTTTGATCGATAGAGATGAAAAAATTAATGGAGATTATGTGATAAATTCTTTATCATCAGTTCTAAGGAAAATATGAAATCATGAATCCTAATCTTCTAGCATTAATAGTAGCTGCGATTTGGGGCTTGGCACCAATTTTTGAAAAAATGAGCCTTAAAGAACTAAATCCAATGCTAGTCTTATTTGTAAGGTTTATTTTAGTAACATGCTTAATTCTCCCTTTTTATCTTACATCAAATAATTTTTCCAGTATTGTATCGTTAAATCTGAAAAACATATTATTGATTTTAATTCCTGGAGTTTTAGCTGTTTTAGGAATTTACTTATATTTTAATGCTTTAGTTGGAAGTTCGGCCAGTAAAATTGTACCTTTGACAGCAACTTACCCCCTTTTCACGTGTTTTTATGGATATTTATTTTTAAAAGAGGAGATAACTTTAGAAACAATAATAGGCACAGCATTAATAATATTAGGTGTATTTGTACTAAATTATAGTGATTATTTCAAGCCTTAATTAGACCTTTTTTTGCAATATATGAAGTGAAGTAAGAAATAATTAAATTCGCTCCAGCTCTTTTTATTGATAATAAAGATTCTAAAATTGCATCATCTAAATCAATAATATTATTTTTCGATGAGCAAATAAGCATAGAATATTCACCGCTTACTTGATAAGCAACCACTGGAAGATATGTATTAGCTTTAACTTTTGAAATAATATCAAGATAAAAAATTGCAGGCTTAATCATTAACATATCAGCCCCTTCAGCTTCATCCTCTATAACTTCTTTTAAAGCTTCATCAGAATTTGCAGGATTTATTTGATAGGTTTTTTTATCACCCGATTTTGGTGCAGAATTTAGGGCATCCCTAAAAGGCCCATATAGCGATGAACAATATTTGGCTGCATATGATATTATTCCAACATATTTAAAATTTTCTTTATCTAAATTATTTCTAATTTTCAGAATTCTTCCATCCATCATATCAGATGGAGCAACAAAATCTGCACCAGATTTAGCATGTAAAATTGCTTGTTTTACTAAAATATCAACAGTCTTATCATTTAATATTTTTCCATTATGGAGTATGCCATCATGGCCATCAGAGTTATAAGGATCAAGCGCAATATCAGTAATGAGAATTAGCTCTGGGAATTGTTTTTTTATTTCTTTAATAGCATTTGGTATTAATCCTTTTGGGTTGAGTGCTTCAGTCGCATTTTTATTCTTTTTATTTTCTTCTATCGAAGGAAATATAATTACACTTTTAATACCCATGGAAATCATTTTTTTAATATCTTTTATCTGAAGATCAATTGATTTTCTTTCAATTCCATCCATTGTTTTAATTTTTTCTCTTTTATTTTTACCACTAATTAAAAAAATCGGTTGAATTAAATTCTCTAAGTGAAGCTTGTTTTCACTCACCATTTCTCTTATATTTTTATTCTTTCTAAGTATCCTTCCTCTTTTAATCATCAGTAAATTATATTCACTTTTAAATTTAATTAAAGCTATGCTTTTTATTTTTTTAAATTATTATGATATACATGAAACAAGTAAAAATTGTTATTTTTGATTTTGATGGTGTTATTTTAGATTCAGAAAATTCCCACTTCATAGCCTTTAATGAAGGCTTAAAAATTCTTAATATTAATATTTCGGAGAAAGAATATTATTCAAAATATATTTCTTATGATGATAGAGGTGTTATTACTAAAGTAATTAGTGATAGAAAAGTTTCAGCATCAAATGGAGAAATTGATATGATTATAAAAAATAAAAATGACTATTTTGAATCTAGACTAATTGATAATTCAAAATTATTTCCGGGAGTTAAAGAATTAATTATTAAATTATCTAAAAACTTTATTTTATCTATTGGCTCTGGTGCAAATAGATCTGAAATAGTCAGAACATTAAAAAACAATAATATTTATAATTACTTCGATACAGTGGTTTCTGCAGATGAAGTTAACAATCCTAAACCAAATCCAGAAACTTATAATAGAGTTTTAGATAGTATAAATTCTGAATTCAATATTGATGAAATAATTGTTATAGAGGATTCACCAGGCGGAATTCAATCAGCTAAATCTGCAGGTTTAAAGTGTATAGGAATAACTAATACTTTTGATATCGAAGCTCTTCAGAAGGCCGATATTGTATTTAATAATTATGAAGATATTTTAAAATATTTACTCTCACAATAAAATTGTTTTTAGAACAATATTTGCTGATGTAATAAATTCATTCAATATTAATTTTTCATCTACAGTATGAAATTCTCTCATTCCGGTCCCAAGATTTACAGTATTTATTTTATTCTTAACAAAAAAATTGGCATCAGCTCCACCACCAGTTTCAACTATATTAGTTTTATAATTTAATTCTTGACTAGCTCTCAAAACTCTTTTAACAATTTCATTATTTTGTGAAATATTGATAGAATCATATATTCTTTCTTTTTTAAAAATTATAGAAAACTTGGGGTTAATCTTTTTATATTTTTTCTCAATTATTTTAATATTTTTTTTAATTTGGTTTAATATTTTTAATATAACAGACTCTCTATGACTTCGAATTTCACATTTTATAGATGTTTTCCCGGGTACAATGTTTATAGCAGATCCACCTTTTATTTTACCTATATTTAGCGTGGTATCTTTATAAATTCTTCCAACTTTTATCTTGCTTATAACCTCTGAAGCAATTTTAATTGAACTTAAACCTTTTTCTGGGTTTATACCAGAATGAGCTTCAATTCCTAAAATATCTATTGAAAAATAGTCGGACGATGGGCCTTTTAAGACCAATCTACTAGGACTAGTACTATCTAATACAATTCCAGATTTTGATTTTAATAATTTATAGTTTAAAAATTTTGCTCCAAGAAGGCCAATTTCTTCGCAAGTTGTAATTGCAGCTTCTAAATTTACATGAGGATATTTTTTCTCAACTAATGTTTCAAAAATTTCTAAAATTATTGCCAACCCACTTTTATCATCGGCACCTAAGATTGTATTTCCACCACTCTCAATATGATTTTTTTTTATTATTGGCTTTATTCCATTGCCTGGCACTACAGTATCCATATGTGAAGACAGAACAAAGAATTTTTTACTATTATTATATTTTTTATATATTATTAAATTATCAACATTCGAACCAGTTAACTTTTTCGAATTATCAAATTTATACTTAAGCTTTAATTTTTTTATTTTTTTTTCAATGTAATTCGCTACATTTTTTTCATTTCTAGATTCGCTATCTATTTTTACTAATTCAGTAAAAGTCTTTATTAGTCTTTTTTCATTAATCATATGTGCCTCTCCCTTCCTATTAATTGCAAACAGCATTCATAAATTATCTCTGATAAAGTTGGATGTGGATAAACAGTATTTATTACACTTTCAATAGACAGATTATTCGACATCAGGATATTAAGCCCCGAAATCATTTCTGTTGCTCCTCTACCTATTATGTGTGCTCCTAAGATCTTGAGGTTTTGATCAACCATTATTTTGCAGAAACCTCGATTTTCGCCCTGCGCAATTGATTTTCCGTTAGATTTGAAGGGTGTGATAGCTTTTTTGAAATTAATTTGATTCTTTAACAAACTGTCCTCAGTGCTTCCTATACTTGCAATTTCAGGTTGACAATAAATACAACTTGGAACTGAAATTCTATTATTTTTTCTATCATCATAAATATAATCCATAATTCTAAAGCCATCAAAACTTGCCCTGTGAGCAAGCATTGGACCTTCTATAACATCACCAATGGCAAAAATATTTTCAATGTTAGTTTTGTATTTTATATCAGTAATTATAAAACCTTTATTATTTATCTTTATATCTAGAAGTTCTATATTCATCCCTTTCGTTAAAGGCTGCCTTCCAGTAGCTACCAAAATTTTTTCATATATAAATTGATCATTATTAATACTTACTTCAGCATTAGTTTTATTTATTTTATTGATATTCACTTTTGAATTCTCTTCTATTTTTATACCCTTAGCTTTAAAATTTTTCTTTAGTTCGTTTATTATTTCAGTATCCATTGCACTTAAAAGCGACTTTTGATCTTCTACAATGGTTACCTTAGAGCCTAAGGAACTAAAAAAAAATGCAAATTCAACACCTATATATCCACCGCCAACAATTAAAATATTTTTAGGTAAATTTGAGAGTTGTAATATACCATCACTATCATAAATAATTTTATTATCTGGAATTATTTCTTTTGGGTTTTTAGGAATTGAGCCTGTTGAAATTATAAAAATATCAGAATTGTATATCTCTTCTGTATTATCTCTTAAAACTCCAACAGTTCTTTGTCCTTTAAATTTAGCGTTTCCATTTATATACGTGATTTTTTTATTATTTATTAAATATTCTAATCCACTCAATAATCTTTTAATATTTTTCTGGCTATTTTTTATTATTTCTTCAAAATTTATTGATAAATTAGAAATATTAAAAAGCTTATTCTGATTTTTTAAAATATCTGAATACAGCTCAGCACTTTTTAAAAGTGATTTAGTTGGTATACATCCTAGATTTAAGCATGTTCCCCCTAAAGTTTTCTTTTCAATCAGCAAAACTTTTAATCCTCTTCGTTCAGCTTCAATAGCAGCAGTATACCCACCTGGTCCACCGCCAATTATACAAACGTCAAAATTATTCATTTGATAATTTAATAATTTCTCCATTTATGAATTTTGATTCTCTTGATATTAACATTTTAATCGCATTAAAAATTTGCATGGGCTTTATCCATTTATAAAAATTAGCATCTGGCATTTCTAATCTATTTGATGGAGTATCTATTGTGTCTGTCATTATAGAATTGACTCTAATATCATATCTTTGGAATTCTATAGCCATTGATTTTGATAAATTTAGTAGAGCTGCTTTTGAACTACTATATGCGCTGACCCCAGTAGTTGGTTTTTCTGCATATGGCGTTAACATGTTTATGATACTTTTGTTATGAGAAGTTAATAAAATTTGTGGAGAATGTTTGCAAATATTAAAAACACTATATAAATTTATTTCCATCATTTTTTTAACATCTTCTATATTAGAACTTATAAAGTCTTTGTATATAAATCCACCGACTAGGTTTACTATCGAGTTGAAATGTAATTTTTCAATTTTTAATTCGTTAGTCATTTTAATTATATCTTTTTCAGACAACAAATCACATTTTATTGGATTGATAAATTTAGAATCATCTTTACTGAGTGAGTCTAATTCTTTTTGATATTTATACGTAGTATAGATTATATAATTATTTTTCTTTAGTAGGGGTATGATTTCACGACCAAGATTACCTGTAAGTCCAGTAAAGAGTATTTTATGTTGTTGATCCACTTTTTTACTCTATCATAGTATTATTTTTAATAAAATTACAAAAGATTTAAGTGTATTATAAACTTATGGATATGCAAATTAGAGCAGAAACTCCTAGGGCGAAGAAGGGATGGGGGATGGGTTCTACAATGATGTCGGGTGATTCAAAAATAAGAGGGGTAAAACTTTTAATAACTGAGTATAGAGATATAGAAGATAAGAATGTAAAGATAATCAAAAGACTTGGTGAGGTTTTTAGTAAAAATTTGACGGATTATGATGAAATAGAGATTACATTTGAGGATTATGGATTAAAAATGGTTAAAACAATAAAGCAAGAAAATTATAATACAGACATATGGGACAAGTGGGTTCTTTTTTCAAGAAAAATTTATGATAATATGAATAAAGTTTTGATGGGGAATTAATTGAGCAAAGATTATAGTGAAACATTAAACTTACCAAAAACTGATTTTCCCATGAGGGCAAATCTACCTCTGAATGAACCTAAATTGATAGAGTATTGGAATGATATTGATTTATATAATCTTCTTCAATCAAAGTCCGGTGAGCTCTTTGAATTACACGATGGCCCACCTTTTGCTAATGGCAAGATCCATATGGGACACTGTTTAAATAAAGTCCTAAAAGACATAATAATTAAATTTAATTCTATACTAGGAAAATCCATTAGATATGTTCCAGGATGGGACTGTCATGGACTTCCAATTGAACACCAAGTAACAAAAAAACTTAAATCTAAAGATATTACTAAGTTGGAAATTAGGAATTTATGTAAAGAATATGCAATGAAATTTGTTAATAAGCAAAAAGAAGAATTCATCAGACTAGGCGTAATATCTGATTGGAATAATCCTTATCTAACTATTAATTCTAACTTTGAAGCTAATCAAATTTCTGTTTTCTCTGATATGTTTTTGAAGGGATATATTTATAGAGGAATGAAGCCAGTTAATTGGAGCCCTAGCTCCCAAACTGCACTTGCCGAGGCTGAACTCGAATATCCTGATAATCATATTTCAAAAAGCGTTTATGTAAAGTTTCCAGTACTGAAAAAATCATATCCAAATGAAATTAAGGAATCCTCTGATAATCTTAACTTTCTTGTATGGACAACTACTCCTTGGACATTGCCAGCAAATAAAGCTTTATCTTTAAACCAAGATTTTGTTTATGGTATATATGAAATAGGGAATGAACAATTTATTATTGAATTAGATCTTGCCATTAAATTGAATGAGAAAAGTGATTTAAATTTAAATAAAATCAATGAAATTTCTGGAAAGAAATTGCTAGAAATGAAATATTTATCTCCTCTAACTCAGGAGGAGTGTAGTGTTTATAATGCTGAATACGTAACTAAAGATACAGGGACAGGAATAGTACATACTGCACCTGGCCATGGTATAGATGACTACAACACTGGTATTAAAAATAATCTCGATATTTTTTCCCCTGTTGATAAGTATGGAAAATTTACTGATGATGTCCGAGCAGAATTACAAGGATTAAGTGTTTTGAGTGAAGGAAATCTTAAAGTGATAGAGTTGCTAGACAATGAAAATTATTTATTTTTTTCTGAAGATTATAATCATAAATATCCTTATGATTGGCGAACCGGTAAGCCAACTATTTTTAGATCAACTTATCAATGGTTTGCATCTGTAGATAAGTTTAGAGAACAAGCACTTGCCGAAATTGAAAAAGTTAAATGGTATCCAAGCCAGTCTATGAAGCGAATAAAGTCTATGGTAAATGAAAGATCGGACTGGTGCATATCAAGGCAGAGATCATGGGGTTTGCCAATACCAGTTTTTTATTATAAAGAATCAAATGAAACTTTTATAGATAAAGAGATATTAAATAAAATTATAGATATTTTTAAAGCTGAAGGATCAAACTCATGGTGGGAAAAAGAAATTGACTATTTTTTACCTGATAAATATAAAAATCATTCAGAGAAACTAGTCAAAGGAACTGATACATTAGATGTTTGGTTTGATTCCGGTTCCTCTTGGAAGTCGGTATTAAATGAGAAATCATATCCGGCAGATTTGTACTTAGAAGGTAATGACCAGCATAGAGGATGGTTTCAGAGTAGTTTGCTAACATCAGTAGCAACAAATGGTATTTCTCCATATAAATCTGTCTTAACTCACGGATTTGTGGTAGATAGCAAAGGCCAAAAAATGTCAAAATCAAAAAACAATGTTGTTGAACCTGATAAAATTATAAAGCAGAGTGGTGCTGACATACTAAGGCTCTGGGTTGCATCAGAAGATTATTCATCTGAGGTGAGGCTATCAGACTCAATTTTAGATGGAATCAGAGATAAATACAAAAAACTAAGAAATACTTTTAGATTTTTATTAGGAAATATCAGTGATTTTAAAGAAAAAGATTTTGTAGATTTTGAAAAAATGGAAGAAATTGATCAATGGATTTTAACAAAATTATCTAATCTGAAGAAGGACTATATAGAATGTTTTGAAAAAAACCTATTTCATCAAGGTATATCTAAAGTGTTAAATTTTACAGCAAACGAATTGAGCTCCATTTATTTAGACATACAGAAAGATATTTTATATACTTTTTCAATCAAATCTCATCAGAGAAAATCAACTCAATCCGCAATCATAAATATTTTTCGAGAAATAGCTTTAATGTTGTCACCTGTTATATCATTTACAACTGAAGAGGCTTGGAAACATTTTAATCAAAATAAATCTTCTATTTTTGAAGAGACACTTTCAAATGATTTTTATAAAGATGACGAAATAGAAGTTAAATGGGATAAATTGATGGAATATAGAACTATTTTTTTGAAAGAGATAGAAATTAAAAGAGCTGAGAAGATAATCGGAAGCTCTTTAGAAGCTAAAATTTTAGTATCATGCCCAGTTAGTCATAATGAATTTTTAAAAGAAAATCTGGTTAATCTTCAAAAAGTATTAATGGTCGCAGAGCTTGATTTGTCCGATTGTCAAAATGATGAAGTAAGATGTGATGTTGAAAAAACTAAAGCTCCCAAGTGTATAAGATGTTGGAATTATAGTTTTCAAAGAGGTCCAGATGATAAAAATATTTGCTTGAAATGTCATGAACAGCTTATTCTTTAAATTTTTAAGTTATAATATTTTTAAGTGAATACTAAAAAACATCATGTTGTTGTTATAGGAGCTGGATTTGGCGGTTTATATGCGGTCAAGCAATTTATTAATAGTGATATTGATGTAACTCTTATAGATCGTAGAAATTTTCATCTTTTTCAACCCTTACTTTATCAGGTTGCAACTGGAACTATATCCGCACCTGATATTAGTGCTCCAATAAGATCTATTTTTGGCGATAAAAAAAATATTACAGTAAGACTTGATATTGCTAATGGAATAGATCCTTATAATAGATATGTCCAAACAAGAAATCATGCAAGAATCAGATATGACGATCTAATTGTTGCGACTGGAGTTAGTCATCATTATTTTGGTAATGATGAATGGGAGAAGCATGCGCCAGGTTTAAAATCAGTTGAAGATGCATTCGAAATGAGAAGGAAAATTTTTACGGCCTTTGAACAAGCAGAAAATGAAACAGACCCTCTTAGAAGAAAGCAATTATTAACCTTTGTTATTATTGGCGGAGGACCAACTGGAGTAGAACTTGCCGGAGCCCTTGCAGATCTAGCTTTCAAAACATTAGATGGTCATTTTCATAATATTAATACAAAAAAAGAGTGTGAAATATATTTAATTGAAGCGCTACCTAATGTCTTACCTACATTTGATAATAAATTGTCTCAGATTACAAAAAAATATTTAGAAAAAATGGGAATAAAAGTTCTGACTGATTCTAGGGTCATAGAAATTACTTCTGATACAGTAGCCTTTGAAAAGAACAAGGAAAAGCAAGTTGTTGAAACAAAAACAACCCTATGGGGTGCGGGTGTTAAGGCATCTGCTTGGGGAATGATTTTGTCTGAGGCAGCTGACGCTCAGGTAGATAGAGTTGGAAGAGTTCTTGTTAAAAAAGATTTTTCCATTCCGAATTATAATAATATTTTTGTAATTGGTGATTTGGCAAGATTTCAAGACTCTAAAAATGAATTTATACCCGGAGTTGCACCAGCAGCTATGCAAGCTGGAGAGTATGTTGCAAAACTTATTAAAAATCGAGTTAATGGTGATGATTCTTTTAAAGAATTTGAGTATAAAGATAAAGGAAATCTTGCAGTTATTGGAAGAAATAGGGCAGTTGCAGACCTCGGATTTTATAAAGCTCAGGGTTTTGTTGCATGGCTTTTATGGTTATTTGTTCATATTTGTTTTTTAATAGGTTTTGACAACAAAGTCTCTGTGTTAATTAAGTGGGCTTTAAATTATTTTAATCAAGATAAAGGAACTCGCCTTATATTCGTAAAATAACAAATATGATTAGAAAAAAAAATATTTACACTAAAGGTATTACAAAAAATTTCAGAATTAGTAGATCAAAAGTAGATTTATATATAAAGTGTAAAAGATGTTTTTGGCTTGATAGGGTGAAAGGACTTGGCATGATACAGCCGCCTAGCTTTACACTAAATAATGCTGTCGATAATTTACTTAAAAATGAATTTGATTATTATCGTTCTGCTAAAAAAAAACATCCAATATTTATTAAAAATAATCTTAATATAATACCTTTCTCCCATCCTAATTTAAATGAATGGAGAGAGAATTTTAAGGGAATATCATATACTGATGCAGAATTAGATTTAGTTTTTACGGGTGCAATTGATGACCTGTGGATTAATCTAGATACTGGAAAATTAATTGTAGTTGATTATAAGGCTACTTCTAAAGAGGGAAGGATAAGTATTTCCAATAGCGGTTGGTGGCCAGCATATAAACGCCAAATTGACTTTTATAGCTTTTTATTGATTAAGAATGGTTTAGAACTTGAACCCTATGGCTTCTTTCTTTATGCCAATGCGATAAAAGATGGACTTTTTGAAAAAAATTTAAAGTTTAACTTGCAACTTATTAGGTATGAATACAACATAGATTGGATACCAAACAAAATTAAAGAATTAGCTTCAACTTTAAACAATCAAAATATGCCAGAAGGTACTCGTACTTGTGATCATTGTTCATATTTTGAAGATAGGCAAATTTCATATAGAACACTTAATTATGGACAAAATTTAGACCTATTTGATTAAGATATTTTTAAGATATTCTATTTTTTTAAAAATAAATTGTATTATAGTTGCAATATATGAAATTTTTTCTATGGACTCTAATTTTAATATCAAGCTTATTGTTTATATCTCCAGCATATAGTCTTTATAAAATTGGAATAGGCATTAAAGAAAAAGATAAAGAAGTCCTTAATGGATATATTCTTTGGGATGAACTTCAAAAAAATGTTAAAAAAGATATAAAAAGATTTTTAAAAAAAAGAGCTAAAGAGCGAAAAAAAAATATTGATAATCCAATAGATGGAATTTTTGAAGATATTAAAAGAGTTGGGGAAAAGGTCTTTGGTGGGACTGCTCTAGATATTGCGGTTGACAAGATTGTTACTCCAGAAGGTATTATAAAACTTGTAGAGCTTACTGAAAGAAAAAAAAATAGAGATAATAAAAGTAAAAATAATCAAATAGCTAAAAAAGATAATGTTAAAAGTGAAAAAAAATTATTTAATATTGAAGGCTATTCTTTAGAAACTTTTAAATTTTCAAGTTTTAAAAATTTTGAAGCAAAAATTATAACTCCTGATGGAGATATAGCTTTTAAAATGCGCTTAATATTTCCTAGATGGCATTTGTATTTTATTCAATCCGATGAATTATCTAGTAAAATTGCATCCAAAATTGAAGAATCAGTGGACTTATTAAAAAATTTAAAAAAAGGGTATAGTGATTAATAATGTCTCAAAAAAATGTTTTAAATCAAAATATTGAACTTTGTTGCACTTCTCCCATGACCGGTTTTTATAGAGATGGTTTTTGTAATACTGGTGATGAAGATAAGGGCTTACATTTAGTTTGTATTGAAGCAACTCAAGAGTTTTTAGAGTTTTCTAGAAGCGTCGGCAATGACCTTATTAAACCATTACCGGATTTTGATTTTCCTGGACTTAAGCCAGGCGATAAATGGTGTGTTTGCGCATATAGATGGTTAGAGGCATATGAAAGTAATTGTGCTCCAAATGTTTATATATTGTCTACAAATCATAAAGTTCTTAAGATAATACCTTTAGATATTCTAAAAAAATTTTCGGTTGATCTGGGGTAATGGAAAAAAAAATATCATTACTGATGCTACTAGGTTTTTTACTGGCTATTCCTTCATCATTTTTAGTCCCTGATATTGTAGTTTCTTCAAAAGTTTTTGGAGATTTATTTATATCAATTTTGAAGTTATTCGTACCTTTTATAATTTTTATTTCTATATCATATTCAATAGCGTCTTTTGATACCAACACCAATCTAAAGAAAATGATTCCTTTAACACTTATTCTTTATGTAATATCAACCATTATTTCAATTTCTTTTTCCTTAACTATTTCGACTCAAATCAATTTTCCAATGAATGAAGCATTAATATCTGAATTAAATTTTAATAATTATGAAAGGCTAGATGTTAAGGATTCAATTAAGCCCTTGGGCTTTGATATATCAGAATTTCCAACTTTAATACTTGATAGAAACCCTTTAGCAATTATGATTTTGGCTATATTCTTTGGAATTATTATAAAAATTATAAAAAACTTCAAAATAATTAATATTTTAAAAAAATTAAATAATTTTGTTCTCTCTTCAGTTCTTTATTTTATGTGGTTTGCGCCACTTGCAATTTTTTCATTATTTGGAAATTTATTAGTTTCAATAGATTATAATATTTTATTTCTTTTATTAAAATTTACTTTAGTTGCGATTACAATATTTATATCATATTTTTTATTATTTTATGGATCCATAATACAACTTTTACTAAAAGAAAATTTTTATAAATTTTTTAAAAATATAAAGAATACAATTTTTTTTGCATTTGTATCATCAAGTAGTTCCGCTACTATACCTCTTACTCTAAAAACTGCTGAGAAAAATCTTAAAATAGATAATAAAATTTGTAATTTTGTGATTCCAATAGGTGCAACTGTAAACATGGATGGATCAGCAATATACTTGGGACTGTCTGCAGTTTTTGTCTCTAGCCTTATAGGTCTCAGTTTATCATTTGATGAATATTTGCTGATCTTAATTACAGCAACTATTGGAAGTATAGGGGCGGCAGGTGTACCATCAGTAGCATTGGTTATGATGACTGTTGTGTTTACTTCAGTAGGCATACCTTTAGAAGCGATTTCATTAATCGTCGGTGTTGATAGATTGTTAGATATGTTTAGAACAGCACTTAATGTCACAGGAGATTTGGTAATAACTAAAATTGTAAATAGATTTTGTTAGCTTGTGATAAATGTTTAATTAGTTAATATTACTAAGTGTTCAGTCTAATTAAAAAAATCATAGATTTTTTAAACAATTTAGATAAAAGAGGTTCTAACGGTGGAACTGATCCTATCTCTCTAGATCCTGATTCAAAAGATAGTTTCAAAAAACTTTTTATTGTCATACCTGTTGTTCTCGCAATCTTTGCAATTTACAGTAGTTTTTATACTATAGACCCTGGGGAAGTTGGGGTAATTCAAAGATTTGGTAAATTATCAAGCTATTCTGATCCTGGTTTGCATTTAAAAATTCCAGTAGTCGACAAATTGACTGTTGTTGATGTAGAAAAAGTTCGTAGAATTGAAATTGGTTTTAGATCTGACAGATCTAGAATTAGTATTGTTCAAGAATCTTTGATGATTACCAAGGATGAAAATATTGTTGATGCTCAAGCAATTATTCAATGGAAAATTAAGGATCCTGGTAATTATTTGTTTAAAGTATGGAATGTTGAATCTACAATTAAAAGTACTGCAGAGGTAGCTTTAAGAAGTTCTATGGGTGTAACAAACATAGATGACGCTTTAACCACTGGAAGAGACCTTATTCAGTCTAATACAAGAGCCTTTCTTCAAAAACTTTTAGATTCTTATTCCTCGGGAGTTGCAATAACCGATGTAAAACTTCAAATAGTTGATCCTCCTGAAGAAGTTAAAGACGCTTTTAATGAAGTTGTTAGAGCTAAAGAAGATAAAGAGAAATTGATTAATAACGCCAAAGGATATTTTGAAGATGTTATTCCTAAAGCTAGAGGAGAAGCTGAGAAAATGATAAGGCAATCTGAAGCTTATCGTGAACAAAGAATTTCTAAAGCCCAAGGTGATGTTGCTAGGTTTAACCAAATATATTCAGAATATAGAAAAGATAAAGAAACTACCAAAACTAGAATTTATTTAGAAAAGATGGAATCAATTCTTCAGAGACCCAAGAAAGTTATTGGTACGGATTCAGCCAGTGGTTCACTAAACCTATTGCCATTAAATGAGGTCTTCAAGGATTAGTATGAAAAAGTTTTTACCCATATTGCTTTTGATTTTTGTATTATCTCCAACTTTTTTATTTGTTGTTGATGAAACTCAACAGGCTATTATTACGGAGCTTGGTGAATTTAAAAGAACAGTTAGTAAACCTGGATTAAGTTTTAAAAAGCCTTTTATTGAGAAGGTAACAAAGTTTGATAATAGAATCTTATCAACTGATGCCCCTCCTGGTGAATATTTAACATTAGATAAAAAAAGATTAGTCGTTGATTTTATAGCTAGATGGAAAATTGTTGATCCTTTAGTATTCTTTAAATCCGTTAATAACCTTTTTAGTGCAAATTCAAGGATTGAAGATATTGTTTTTTCTGAAATGAGAGAAGAATTGGCTACGCATAATATTAATGAAGTTATAGCTGAAAATCGTGAATTAATTATGGATGAAGTAAAAATAGGTAGTACAGAAAGACTCAAAGATTTTGGAATGGAATTAATTGATGTAAGGATTAAAAGAGCTGATTTGCCTAGCGAGGTTCAAAGAAGTGTTTTTGATAGAATGATTGCTGAAAGATCTAGAATTTCAAAAAGATATAGATCTGAAGGTGAGGAAGAATCTGCTAAAATTCGTGCACAAACTGATAAAGAACGTGAGATAATTTTAGCTGATGCATATGCTACAAGTGAAGAAATAAAAGGTGAGGGCGACAAGGTAGCTACAAAAATTTATTCAGATTCGTATTCTAAAGATCCTAGTTTTTATGAATTTTTTAGAAAGTTAGATGCTTATGATAAAATCATTGATGGTAAATCTATAATTTTTTTACCAATCGATTCTGATTTGCTAAATTTACTTAAAAATAAGGATTAATTCTTTGGATACTTTCAGTCATGCCCTTTGGGGCAAAGCTTTATTCGGTTATAAAAAATATCTTTATCTTCCCTTAGTTTTTGGTGCAGCACCAGATCTCCTTCCTTTTATTCCGAACTTATTTTATAAATTAATTAATGGTAATTTTTCATACGGTAAACCTTCAATATCTTCTATTCCTGATTGGGTTTTTTTAATTTATGACTTTTCTCATAGTTTGATAACGGGAATTCTTTTAGTCTTGGTGCTATTTTTTTACAAAAAAAAATACTTATCTTTTGCCGCTTTAGCATGGCCTTTTCATACAATTTTAGATTCTGTATCTCACTCCAAAGATTTTTTTGGGACAAAAATCTTTTGGCCATTATCTGACTACAAATTTGATGGGGTTTCGTGGGGTCAACCAGAAGTTTGGTTTACAAATATTATCCTACTAATAATTGTTTTTTATATTAGAAGACCGGTTCCTTTGATTATCGCTTGGACTCCCTTATTATCTAAGATATTAAAAAAAAATAAAAAATTATAATTTTGAGCTTATTAGCTTCCACAAAATGCTAGTCACTTTAACATCTTGTATGCAATATTTTAGCATTTCATCAGTAAAAATATCCCAACCTTTATCATAACTACCTTTATTTTCTCCTAATCTATGCCCCCATGCATCTAAAGAGTGCCTACCTTTTAAACTTTCAGGAATATTGGGATTATTTAAATCCGATACTCTAATATCTGGCCATAATTTTCTAACATAAACTAAGGTATCGAGTATCTTACCTTTTGGATTAAATTCATATAGCTTATTAATAGCAGGTATATCAAAACCAATTATGTTATGTCCAATTATTGCATTAGCAGATTCTAATTTCTTAATACCATCTACTATTTTATCTCCATGATAAGATGAGACATTACTATTTGATAAGTCTTGAGTTACTATACAATGAATAGTTGTCATATCTTTAACAAAACCATTCGTTTCTATATCAAAAACTAAATCCATTTAACCAAAAATTGAAATTAAGACTCCTGCAGCAACAGCGGAACCAATTACACCGGCAACATTGGGGCCCATTGCATGCATAAGTAATACATTTGAAGGATTTGAATCCATACCAACTCTATTTGATACACGAGCAGCCATAGGAACAGCCGATACACCAGCAGACCCAATCAAAGGATTTATCGGATCTTTTGATAATTTGTTCATTAATTTAGCCATTAAAAGACCTGCAATCGTTCCAACAGAAAAAGCAGCGAGTCCTAAAAAAATTATCCCTAGTGTCTCAGGTACTAAAAATTTATCAGCTGCTAGTTTAGAGCCAACTGCTAGACCAAGGAATATAGTTACAATATTTATCAAAGAATTTTGTAATGTTTCTGACAATCTTTCAACAACACCTGATTCTTTTACAAAATTACCGAAACAAAGTGCTCCAACTAACGGAGTTGCATCAGGAAGAGCTAATATGCACAAAAACAATACAGTAAGTGGAAAAATTATTTTCTCTACCTTTTTTACATTTCTTAATTGAACCATTTTTATTTGCCTTTCCTTTTCAGTTGTCAAAGCTTTCATTAATGGTGGTTGAATTATTGGAACTAAGGCCATATACGAATATGCTGCCACTGCTATGGCACCAAGTAGATCAGGAGCTAATCTTGAAGCTATAAATATAGCTGTGGGCCCATCTGCACCACCTATAATACTTATTGCGGCTGAATCCTGAAGAGAGAAATTAATAATATCAGTATTTTGTGTAAGAAATACAGCACCAACTAGAGTCCCAAAAATTCCAAATTGTGCAGCAGCGCCTAATAATGCTGTTTTAGGGTTTGCTATTAGTGGACCAAAGTCTGTCATAGCTCCAACACCCATAAAAATTAATATTGGAAAAAGACCCGTTTCAACTCCCATTGTATATAAAATTCCAATAAAACCATTTGGTCCTGCAATCTCTGCAATTGGAATGTTAGCTAATAAGCCGCCAAAACCAATGGGTATCAAAAGAAGCGGTTCAAAATTTTTAGCAATAGCTAAGTAGAAAAGACAGAAAGCAATTATGATCATAATTGCTCTACCCCATGTTTGATTAAAAAGAGACATAGCACTTTTCTTATCAGCATCAAGCTTACCTTCTACAGGATTGAAAAACTCATGAACTCCTGTCGATTTATATAAGTTATTAATTAATTCAGTGAGATTCTTTTTTTCAAATTCCTCTGTACCTTTATTTTCAATTTCTGAAGCATATGAATTTAGGTTCATAAATGAAAAAAAAGTGAAAAATAATAAACTAAAAAGAATAAGCTTTCTCATATATTTATTTTAAGGTAAATATTGCTTGACCTTCCTCAACATTTTGGCCTTTTGTAACATCTATCGAAGCAACAGAACCATCAGTCCCGGCTTTTACCTCAATTTCCATCTTCATTGATTCTAAAATTAATACGGTTTGCTCTGCTGATACTTTATCTCCTATGTTAGAAATAATTTTTACAACAACTCCATTAACAGGTGCCTTGATGCCGGTTCCTGATTTCGAAGAAGTATCTTGTTTTTCAGAATCTGATGCCTGTTTGTCATGAACATTTGTGGCTGGAGTAATATCTATATTTTCTCCTTCTGCTACTTGAACGTTATATTTTTCACCATCTAAAATAACAGTATAAACAGATGCAGTATTATCAATTTTTTTATCAGTTTTTTGAGGTTCATTATAAGATGTAGTATCAATTTTTCTCACATTAGCAGTGATCTCACCTTTTAAAAATTCAATTCCTTTCTCAGCACATGCAGCTGCAATAAAAATATTTTCTTCAGTAGTATCTAAACCTTCATCAGTTAAAATCTTTGTCCAATATTTAATACTTTTCTTTTCATCTCTATCCGCGATATCCAAAGGGTTTTCTGTCGTAGGCTCAAGCTTTAACTGCTCAGATGCCAACTTAACAATTTCTTCGTTAGGCTTTGTTGGAGTTTTTCCAAAATATCCCAACACCATTTTTCCATATCCATCAGCTATTTTTTTCCAATTTCCAAACATAACATTTGAAAAAGCCTGCTGCCAATAAAATTGAGAAACTGGTGTAACTGATGTTCCATACCCACCTTTTTCTACTACTTCACCCATTGCGTCTATGACTTGAGGAAACTTATCTAAGATATTATTATCTCTCATCATTTGAGTATTAGCTGTTAATGCTCCTCCTGGCATAGGAGAAAATGGAATTAATGGTGATACCTTTTGGGCTTCACCTGGAAAATAATAATCCTTTAATCTTTCTATTAAAATTTCTCTATATTTAAGTATTTTATTTGACTCTAAATCTCCAAGATTAAAATCAGAATTTTTTGTTGCATGAAGCATTGTTAAAAGATCAGGCTGACTAGTTCCACCAGATAATGGGTCCACTGCAGTATCAATACCATCTGCACCAGCTTCAAGTGCAGCAAGATAACATGCTACACTCACACCAGCAGTTTCATGTGTATGGAACCTAACGTGCATTTTATCATCTAAAAGCCTTCTTGCCATTTTTATTGTCTCATAAACTTTTTTTGGATGAGAAGTTCCACTAGCATCTTTAAAACATAGCGAGGTAAATTTCATTCCTGAATCCAGTATTTGTTTTAATATATTTTCATAAAAATCAACTGTGTGAGCCCCAACACAACCTGGAGGTAAGTCCATCATTGTTATTACTGCCTCATGTTTTAGGCCATGCCTGTTAACACATTCAGCGCTATATTGAAGGTTCGAAACGTCATTTAATGCATCAAAATTTCTAATAGTAGTTGTTCCATGTTTTTTAAACATTTTTGCATGCAAATCTACAATTTCTCTGCTGCCCGTATCTAATGCAACTGTGTTTATCCCTCTTGATAGAGTTTGTAGATTAGCATTTGGCCCAACTATATCACGAAATTTATCCATCATATCGAAGGCATTTTCATTAAGATAAAAGAATAAACTTTGAAATCTAGCGCCACCACCAAATTCAAAATGAGTTATCCCCGCTTTTGCAGCTTCCTCTACGGCAGGCATAAAATCTTCCATTAAAACTCTACCGCCAAATACTGACTGAAATCCATCTCTGAATGTCGTATCCATTATATCTATATATTTTTTGCTCATATCTTTTCTTACTATTGAATCCTATTTGCTTTCTTTATGTTTTTTTATAGCAGCTGAAATTACAGCAACCTTTTTTTTGTCATTTATAATTGTTTCTGAGCTTGAACTAAAGTTATCATCAGCTACTAGCCTGCCAATTATATAAGCTTGTATTCTCAGGATTAATATCATGATCAATAAAAAAGAGAATACTGTTGCCATTCCCAAAATCATGAAATTTATAGATTCACCTATCAATGTGAAAACTCCTTCTTTAATTTTTTTTAAACCATAGTTATTTTAGTAAAAAAAACAGCGAATGACAAACAAAAAAAAGGCTTATATCTAAAATCAGGAGGAGACGACTTTATAGGACATAAGCCTATATTAACTTTATAGTCCATACTTGGGGAAATGTCAAAGATTTTGATTGAAAATTGAATAAAAAATTAGACAAATATATATTCTATAAAAATTAATTTTTTAAATTAAATTAATATAATAAATTTTTAATTTATATTCTTGACAAAAATAAATTAATACTGAATAATTGCTGTCCATGAGTAATAAAGAAAAGAAAAACCAAGCTTACAATCTTTTGGCAAATGAAATTAGACGCCTGGATTATTTTAAGGTTTTTTCAGATACTAATATGCTTAAAATTGCATATAGAATAGTTAATGAAAAAATAGAAGAACAACTGAGTATTGCTGAAGATCCATCTGTAAGCCTTTCAATCCAATCTATGATTGCTAAGCATTAATTAATTGCTTTTGAAACAATAAATACTGCTAATAATTCAACAAGAACAAACATCATAGCAGATTCTAAATTTATACCTACCCCAGTGTCGGTAAAAATTCTAGAGATTGTTACAGCTGGATTTGCAAAACAGGTTGAGGTTGTAAAGAAGGTAGCTGCAAAAATATATGATGCAACAACAGTAGGCACTCTATCGGGGAAAAATTTCTCTGAATGAATAATAGCTACTAGCAGCCCAGCAGTTGCTAAAAATTCTGATAGTAATATTCCATTTGTACTTCTTGAAACAAAAGAAATGGAAGTTTGTCCAAAATCAAATGTTAAATGAGCAAAAATGACAGCTGAAACAGCACCTAATATTTGTAATAACGAATAGGAAATAAATTCCTGAAAAGTTATATTTTTCCTCAAATACATCATTAAACTAACTGCAGGATTAAAGTGAGCCCCAGAGACTTTTGAAAAAATTGTTATGTTAGAAAGCAATACAAGTGCAACGGCCAATGCTACTGTTAACAAAGTAATGTAAGAAGGAGCTCCTAAGGATTGAGTCATAATAAAAGTTCCTATAATGGCTAATACCAATAGGAATGTTCCGTATAATTCTGCTATATATTTATTCATAATGATATTCTAACAAAAAGTTATGTAATATAATACAGTTAAATGAAGAAATTCAGAATTGCTATTATTTCAGATTCACATTTAATTAAAAGTTCACCATTTCTAGGAATTGATACATTTAGATCTTTTAAAGTTGTTATTGATAACTTAGTAAAAAATATTGATAAATATGAACTAGTCCTTTTTTTAGGAGATATGATACAAGATCAAAAAAAAGAGTCATTTGAATTTTTAAATAAACAATTATCCAGAATAAAAATTAAAAAATTATTAATCCGAGGCAATCATGATACTAAAAAAATATTACCTATCAATGATTTTGTAGAGCATAATCCACCATTTAGTTTTGAAAATTGGATTTTTATACCAATAGAATCTTATAAAAAAGGTGCTATATATGGTGAAATTACACCTGATAAAATAGATAAAATTAGAAAAATCTTAAATAAAAAACCACAATCGTTCGGAATTTTATATTTACATCATAATTTGTTTGAAACATTTTCTCCTTGGTTAGACATCCATATAACAAGAAATTTTGTTCAAATTAGAGAGGAGCTTTCAAAAATTCTAAATTTAAAGTTGATTATTTCTGGCCACATTCATCAATATACAAAGAATATTATAAGGGATAAGGTATTTATATCTGCTCCATCAACAAGCGCCCAATTCAAATACTCCTCTGAAGAATTTACACTCGATACTATAAACCCTGGGTATTTAGATTTAGAACTCAATGAAGATGGTACTCACAAAGTACAAGTACTTAGAATTTTAGGCAATTTTGGCAAACCAGAAAAAAATCCTAAAACATATTAGCTACTTATAAGTTGAGCAAGAAGCTAAAATAGAAACTAAAAATAATAATAATGGAAAATATCTCATTTATTAATTTTATATTAATATATATAAGAGGACAAATTTAATATGCTATTAAAGTCAATAATAATTATATTAGTTTTATATTTTTTTGTTTGTATTCTGATGTATATAAATCAAAGAGATTTTATATATTTTCCAAATATTAATAATTATATTAAATATGAAAAAATTAATAGAAATAATGAGGTTATATATTTAGAAAATAAAAATATAAAATTAAAATCGTGGTTTTCTAATAAAAAAATAGATAAACCTATTATTTTATTTTTTCATGGAAATGCAGGAGATCTTGAAAATCGAACATATAAAGCAAATGCCTTTGATAATAGTGGATATAATTACCTTTTTATATCGTATAGAGGCTTTAATGGTAATGAAGGCGTTCCTACAGAGAATAATATTTATTTGGATGCACAATTTGCTTATAATTGGCTTTTAGACAATGGATATGATGAGAATGAAATTGTTATATATGGTGAATCTTTAGGAACTGGTGTTGGAATTGAAATCGCAAAGAAAAACAATCCAAAAGGACTAATATTAGAATCTCCTTTTACATCACTAGTTGAGATGGGAAAAAGAAAATTTCCTTTTTTGCCAGTTCGGTTAATTATAAAAGATAAATTTAATAACCTAGAAAAAATATCATTAATAAAGTGCCCAGTACTTTATTTACATGGAAAATCAGATGATTTAGTTCCAAAATTCATGAGTGATATTTTAATTAATAGAACTAAATCAAGAATTGAATACTATTTTCCTGAAAATGATAAACACATGATGAACTTTGACCAAAAACTTATAAATAATATTAATAAATTTATAAAAAATCTTTAAGTATGCTTTAAGCACTTTACTGTATAAACATATCCCGTTTGCACAGAAATAATAGTTGAAATCCATAGGCCTAATATTCCAATCATTGTGCCGTAGCCCAGCAAAAACAAATTTCCAGGTTCTCCAGATAGCAGGACTGATATTGAAAACATTTGAATAAAAGTTTTGACTTTCGAAAGTTGAGTTACAGGTAGGGATATTTGAATTTTCGCTAAATATTCCCTTAACCCAGAAACGAGAACTTCTCTGACAATAATGATTACAGCAGCATAAAAATGAAAACCATCGATTTTTCCATCATGAATCATAAGCAGTAATGCTACTGTAACAATTATTTTATCTGCTACAGGATCTAGCAACATTCCCAACTTAGATTCTTGGTTCATTGATCTAGCTAATTTTCCATCTAAATAATCTGTAAATGCAGCAATTACAAAAATAAAACAAGATATCCATTCCCCTTTAGGTGTTGGAAGGAAATAAGTAAAAATAAAAAAAGGAATTATTATTATTCTGAAGTAAGTAAGAGATATTGGTATCTTTGAATTCATATTTTCATATTAACATTGTATTAATTTTTTATTAATTATTTTTTTTATTTGTATTGTGGATGCATAATATCTATAATTAGTTTGATGAAAAATCTATTAGTTTTAATTTTTATTCTTTTATTACCATATCAAAATTCTTTATCACAAGAAGAGATCAATATTTATACTTCTCGACACTATGATTCAGATATTAAAATATATGAAGAATTTGAAAACAGAACTGGTATAAAGGTTAATTATATTACTGGCAAGGGGAATGCTTTGTTTGAAAGAATTAAGTCAGAAGGAAAAAATTGTCCTGCAGATATTTTTATTACTGTTGATGCTGGAAACCTATGGAAAGTTGAAAAAGAAGGATATTTTCAAAAAATAAAATCAGACAAAATCACAACAGTGTTAGATAAAAGGTTTATTGGCCCGGATGCCAAGTGGATTGGAATAGCTAAAAGATTTAGAGTTATTGTTTATAACCCTGATAAATTTGATAATAATAAAATACAAAATATAAGCTACGAGGATTTAGCGTCAAAAGATTTCAAAAATATGATCGCTATTAGAAGCTCTTCGAATATTTACAATCAATCTTTAATTGCATCTTTGATATATCACAATGGGGAATCTAAAACTAAAGAATGGCTAAAAGGTTTTGTATCAAATTTTTCCAGGAAGCCACAAGGTAATGATAGAGCACAAGTTATGGCAGTTGCTTACGGTGAGGCTGATTTAGCCATTGTTAATCATTATTATTTAGGAATAATGCTTTCAGGTAAGTCAGGTGAAAAGCAGATGAGTGCTGCTGAAAAAGTATCAGTAGCTTTTCCTAATACAAACAATAGAGGTGTTCATGTTAATATTAGCGGCGCAGGTATTCTAAAAAATTCCAAAAATTATAATAATGCTGTTAAATACATTGAATTTTTATTAGAAAAAGATATTCAAAAACATATAGTTTTAAATACTTATGAATACCCAATTATTGATAAAGTTGATCCAAGTCCAGTTATTAAACGTTTAGGTTCAAACTACAAAGAAGATAAATTAAAGGTAAAAGAATTAGGTATTAATAATCCAAAAGCTGTTAGACTGATGGATGTGGCTGGTTGGAAATAGTTTAAAAATTCAATCTATCCAATAAATATTTTTTAAATATAATGAGAAATTTTTTTTCCCTATCCCCAATTTTTATAGTTGCTATAATCTTTTCGTTACCTGCAATATTTATTTTCCTTAGTCTTGCGCAAGATTTTTCATCTAACTGGGTTCATTTAGTTGATACAGTTCTAGCAGAATATTTATTGAATTCATTAAAACTATTTGTTGGTGTTTCTATTGGGGTATTTATTCTTGGTGTATCGACCGCCTGGATTATATCAACATGTGAGTTTAGAGGAAAAAAATTTTTTTCATGGGCTCTTATTCTTCCTTTTGCAATCCCACCATATATTATGTCATATGCATTTACTGGTTTATTCGATAGCTATGGAACTGCAAATGATTTGGCAAGATTTATATTTCAATTAGATTCCGAGACAGTGCTGTTCCCATCTGTTAGGAATATAACAGGCGCAATAATTGTTTTTTCTTTCACATTATATCCTTATGTATTTCTAATATCTCAAACATCTTTTTTAAATCAATCAAGAGATATTTTTGATGTATCTCGTACTCTTGGCCTATCAAGATTTAAGACTTTTTTTAAAGTTGCATTACCAATTGCAAGACCTTCAATAGTAGCATCTCTTATGTTGGTTGCTATGGAGGTTCTATCAGACTTTGGTGCTGTTGAACACTTTGCTATCCCAACTTTTACATCTGGTATTTTTAGAACTTGGTTTGGACTAAATGATTTAACAACTGCCAAGCAGCTAGCAAGTATATTATTTATGATTTTTCTATTTTTAATATTAATTGAAAAATATTCTCGTAGAAAAATTTTATATACTTCAAACTCGACAAGTAACAGAGAATTAGTACCGACACCATTGAAAGGGCATAAAGAATTTTTTGCAATTATCATTTGCTCTCTTCCAATATTTATAGGTTTTTTTATACCCTTTGTTCAACTTGTTTATTGGACAATATTTTATGAAACATCATTTTTCTCCTCAGATTTTATTAATCTTATAACAAATTCATTATCACTTGCGGCTATAAGTTCAATTATATGTTTATCTATTGCGACAATTATTAATTATATTATTCGAATAGAGAAAAATACCTTTCTTAGCTTTATTAATAAAATAATTACATCTGGATATGGAATTCCAGGAATAGTACTTGCTCTTGGAGTTCTTAACTTCTTTTTGATGTTAGATAATATCTCAAATCTTATTTTAACTGGATCTCTTATAGGTTTAATTTTTGCTTATTGTGTAAAGTTTTATGCTGTTACAAATTCTTCAATTAGTTCAGGTTTTAAAAAAATATCTATAAATTTAGATAATGTTGCATCAAGTCTTGGAAGCCCAAAAAGAAGAATTTTAAAATCAATACATTTACCATTACTTAAATCGAGTTTTTTAATTGGAACATTGGTGTTTATGATAGAAGTTATAAAAGAATTACCTGCTACTCTTATTCTTAGGCCTTTTAATTTTAATACACTATCTGTTTCTGCTTATAATTATGCTTCTGATGAAAGAATGATAGAGGCAGCTGCGCCATCAATCGGTATTGTAATAGCTTGTTTAATACCTATAATCATATTAATAAAATTAATAGGAAAAGATGAAATTGAATAAATTAATTTTGAATAATATTGAGCATTCATATGGAAATGGCCCTATATTAGACAAGTTGTGTTTAGAGTTGATTGGTGGTGAGATTACCTGTCTTATTGGTGAATCTGGTGCTGGTAAGACAACTTTATTAAGAATAATAGCAGGATTGGAAAAGCAATCCGGTGGTGAGATTATTCTTGGAGACAAAGTTATATCTGATCATATGTCATTTATAGATACGAATAAAAGAGAAATTGGATTGGTTGTCCAAGAAAGAGCATTGTTTCCTCATTTAAAAGTAATAGATAATATTTGTTTCGGTTTAAAAGGTAAAAAAGGTTATAAAATTGAGAGGGCTGAATATTTGATGGATATATTTAGAATTATAAATTATAGAGATTCCTATCCTCATGAGATATCAAGCGGGGAACAACAGAGGGTTTCTCTTGCAAGGGCTCTTGCACCGTCTCCCAAGATATTATTGATGGATGAACCATTCAGTTCGATTGATAGGGCTTTAAAATTTTCATTGCGTAAAGATACTAAAGAGATATTAAAAGATGAAAAGATTACATCCTTGATTGTTTCACATGATTTTAATGATGCCCTTGAAGTAGCAGATAAACTTGCAATCATTGATAAAGGTAAAATTGCACAAATAGGTGAACCTCGTTCAGTTGTCTTAAACCCAATTAACAATCAAATAAAAAAACAATTTCTTTGTGAAACAGGAGATATGCTTTATTGGAAGTCTAAAATTGACGAAGATAATAATTAGTAAGATTTATATATTTATTCCTAGGAAGTTAAATATGCTCTCATAATTAAGCGCTAAAAAAATTGTAAAAAAAATAAAAAAGAGCATAATCCATATTACTTTCATTTCCTCACCTTTGTCTTATTTATTATATCAGTTTAAATAATTAAATGAGTTTTAATCTTAAAAAAAATATAAGTGATTATTTATGTTGTTCGAAGTGTCAGCAAGAATTTGAATCAGGAATGACTGATTCAGAATCTTTGCAAGAATATTCAACACTAGACGTAGGTTTTACCAAGGTGGGACTTCAAGTTTGGTGCAGAAGACATGAAATAAATGTTTGCCACATAGATTTTGAAGGTAATGAGCTAGAGACAGATTTTAGGTGCTTATTAGAATATTCAAATAATTAATTGAAAACTAGATTACCTTTCATAATTCCGTAATGCCCAGGAAAACTACACCAATAAACATATTGTTGACTAATATCTAGCTTATTTAAATCAATAACAAGATCATAGGTTTCATCGGGACCTAAAAGTGGAGTTTTTCCAACCACTGCAGGTGATGGCGGCAAATAACCCTGATTAATACCATTAGCAGGATCAATTAAAGTAATAAGATTATCAAAATCTGAAGACTTTGAAACAACTACATTATGCCCTGCAAGATCTATAGGTAAATCACTAGTATTTTTGAACTTAATTGTAAAACTAGAGCAGGTTTTATCTATATTAATGGTCGATGTAGAAAATTGCATCATCTTATTGCCTTCAAGTTCAAAAGAACAATTAGAGGCTAAGACTTGAAAATTGATAAAAAAAGACATAAAAGTTATAAAAAAAATTAAAAACTTCATAAAAATCTCCTTGTTATGTGATTAATTAGCTTTCTTGTCTGTCACCAGACTTTTCACTACAAGATGAAGCACTCTCTCCGTATGAGTTCTCTGAGCAGGAATCTGATTTTTCATCATGACCTCCGCTACAGTGACCTGCAAACGAGATATCAGATAGTGATAAAGTTAAAAGTAACACAAACATTGTTAAATATCTCATATATATAATTTAACTGATAATATATTTTTTGCTAAATAATAATTATGTCGAAGAAAATAAATAAAAATTACAATAAAACCTTGACATAAAAAAAAATGTACTTATATTCTTTAAATAGACAATAGGAGGTCAACCATGGCAAAAGATACATTTATTTCTAAAAGTTCATATGCTAGACGTAGAAAACAGGGTAGTAAATCTGAATATCTTCGCATGTACGATCAACATATGATGCCTAAAGCACCTTTAGTTAGGGCTTTAAGCTATTATTTTTTGGTTTTATTTGCTACTGTTTTTATGACAATAGCAGCTTTGACATAGAAATTCGTTTATAATCATGATATGTCTTTTATTACAAACGACATAAACGGTTCCTGTGCGAAAATATGTTTCAACAGAAGCCCCGTTAACGCCCTTAATTACGACATTCTGAACGAGTTAAACTACTTGCTCAGTGATTTAGAAAAGAACCCCGAAATAAAGCTAATTATTTTTTCAGGTGGTAATAGCAAGTTTTTTTCTTTCGGTTTAGATATTCCTGAAATTTTAGATTCAGGAAGAACAAATTTAAAAAAAATATTACTTCTACTAATAGATACTTGTAAGAAAATATACCTATACCCCAAAATTACAATTTCAAAAATTAATGGTCATGCTACTGGAGGTGGTTGCATGTTAGCATTAAGCACAGATTTTAGGTACATGATAAATAACAGATCCAAAATCGCCTTAAATGAAATCAATATTGGGTTGTCTCTTTTTAGTTCTACAATTGAGATATTAAAAACAATAGTTGGTGTAAAAAATTCTAAAGAAATATTACTTGGTGGTAAC
>MDTC01166398.1_pt1 | contig 38771 bp, 43 predicted proteins | sample 811181 | NCBI WGS metagenome assembly MDTC01 (sample SAMN05326644, study PRJNA326480) | marine metagenome | isolation source: seawater | place: Pacific Ocean: North | collected 2011
CTGCACCATATGCATGATAATATAAAAATAAGAGTGGGCGATAATATTCAGACTGTGACATATGGTAGGAGAGAGGAGATAACTGCTCCTCCGAACTGGGACAAAAATAAAAAACCCATTGCAGAAAATAAACAATAAATAGCTTTACATATCCGAATAATTATGATATAATTATTGCATAGTTAAGAGGAGAGGTTATGATTTTCGTTTCTGGCGGAAGAAGTAAGCAAAGGAACTTGGCGTTCAAAGCGTCTAGTTTCGCTTGGATGCGACTGATGCCTAGAATAACAAGATGCGAAGTCAATATCGAACTCAAGAAGATAATTGGATATGAAGGCACCTGTATCGATACTGATGATCGAGAGTTTCATCTAGAAATAGATAAGAGATTAAAAGGAGATGAGTTCTTAACAACTATCTTCCATGAAATGGTGCATGTAAAACAACTTATCAAAAAAGAGTTTTTCACCGAACTTAACTTTTACAAGGATCGGGAAGAGTATTTAAATTTGCCTTGGGAAGTTGAGGCATACAGAGTACAGGAGGAACTGCTTAATGAGTGGAAATCACGAAGAATCTGAACTTGAATTATTCCGTCGAGAGTTGGTTAACAAAGACGGCATGATAGAGATCTTGCAAAATAATATAAAAGATTTGCAAGGACAATTACAAAACTCATACAAAAGGATAGAGGAGTTGAATAATGAAAAAAGTAAATTTACCGTTAATTGCGGCGATGATGATCATTCCGGTTGGGGCAGTTAATGCTGAAACTGTGGTTGATGTAACCAAACAGGTTATCAACAAAACACCATATCAAGTTGAGGTATGTTACGATCAACAGGTATCTGGTGATAAAACTGGTGATGCAATTAAAGGTGCTATCATCGGTGGTATATTAGGCAACAATATTAAAGGTGAAGAAGGTGGCGGTGCTATCGGTGCTGTATTAGGTGCTATGGCAGGTCATGCTAACAGTGATGCCACTGGCGGAACTCGTCGCGTTTGTAATATTGAAACCAGATATAAAGAAGAAATTATGACCGTATACTCTCACAGCGTTGTATCTTTTGCTCACGAGGGCAGAGAGTATCAACTAAAATTTCAGAAATAATTCTAAAAAAATGAGAAAAAGTGCTTGCTATTTCTGTAATTATATGATAGAATATATGTATAATTAAAGAGGAGCTAAATTATGTACAAGTTAGAAAAAGGTTTAATCGATCTCATCAACGCTCAGCGTGCTGAGGCAGAAGAGTTCAGTAAGAAGCCAGGGTGCTTCATGGGCAAAATGCCTGAGGCAACTGACCTCGTGTACTGGGAGTCTCGTGTTCCTAGTGGTACTCTCAAAGAGTACGAGCGCATCGAACTCGAGGAGACTGCCTACTATATGGCGGCAGATGCCATGAGTAAGGGATATGCTCGGTCACTTGATTTGACCAGGATGTCTGATGCCGACCTTCACCAGTTGTGTGATTCGATGAGGACTTTAATGGAATTTGACGTTCTTGAGGAGTGTGCATAATGAGTAACTGGAAATCATATGATATCGATATCGACACCTTTGAAGGTATGATTGATGGAAGTTTGGTTGTCTACGAAAAGGGTGGCAACCCGATGGAAGGTTTCACCCTTTATGGGTTTGATGAAGTCGGTATGTTCGACGATGAATTCACCAACCCTCAGTATGCGATGGTTAAGATATGAAAAGGTTCTGGGAGGAGATTGGAGATATGAAAATTACTATATCAGAAAAAGATACATACATCAAACTTCTTCAAGTACACGATTGGTATTATGACTATTCTGATGATAGTGGAGTGTGGAACAAGGGTTATGCCGAGAGGAAGGCAATGAATCGATTGCAAGAAAAGCATGATCCTGATAATAAAATTTGGAATGAATACGCACCACAGATGTGGCAGCGTTAAAAGTTTGCCAGAGAGAGTAGATCACTTTTCGCTCCTCTCTCAGTAGATCCTTTCTCTGGCAATCCAATCAAGGGAGGCATAATGTTCGAAGTAGAATCAAAGTCAAATAGAATCCATCGTAGCAAGTTTGCCAGGATTCGTAGGAAAGTAAAAAAGAAAATTGTATTTGATTGTTTATTACGAAGATATGCTAGAAACAGAAAACTTAGACGAAATAAATAGTAATAGGTTGGTCGCTTAATAGACCCGAAGTGTTCTAATGTCAGGACACACACAACAAAGGAGAACGCATCCTAGATCTATAACTAGGCACTGCTCTATAAGGTGGGGGGAGATATCTCCCCTCATCATTTTAAGGATTCAAATGCTCACTTGGTATGACCATATAATGATTTCTGTATTTGCTTTTGTGATTTCACAAGGAATCCTGTATAACCTGTTTTGGGCAATCCTTGGATGGTTTTTCTTTGTTCAATACATGTATCAGAGGAGAGATGGAAATGTCTGACGATGATTTTTTTGATTTCGGTTTTACCGCTGTCGATGAGACAGAACTGAAAGCAGTACAAGAAGCAACAAAACAGGCAGAGTCTGTACAATCGACTGCTACTGTAACACAAGAGAAGTTAGATCGCTTGTATAATGCTATCGTTCCCCTTCTTAATAATCTCAAGAAGAACCCTGAGAAGGAATATATTCTGTGGCCAAATCGTGTCGACAAAGTCGAACAGTTTGAGAGTAAACTCTTGAGCATATATCGTTCATGAAAAAAATTAAAATAATTTGAAAAAAGTGAGAAAAAAAGCTTTACTTTCTCGAAAATGTATGATAGAATATATGTATAAAATGAAAAGAGGAGTTCATTATGAAAAAGTTTGTTATCACTGCTACTATGAAAAACGGCGACAAGTGGGAAACCACTCGTCATACTAAAGATGGTTTGACTACTGTTATCGAAACTATCCTTGCCGATGGTGGTGTTGAAAAGTTTTCTGTTGAGGAGCGTGTATAATGAAAACGATTGATATGTGGATTGCAGTTATGGTTGTTATCATAGTTGGCATCGTAGTTGTGGAGATGATATAATGGGAAAAATGAAGTCATACATGATGGATCTTGAAGAACAGTTCATTCAGGATGTATCCGATCGTATCGGTGAATGTGAGATGATTGAAGAACTGTTGGAAAAACTTGTCCAAGATAATTGTTTTGACAATGTAGCACACTTGTCTAGTTCTGAGCAGGACGAGTGGGTTGACGAACTTTGGAATGAATTTTGGGCGGAGTATCAGCGTAATGTCTAATATTGTTATCAGAAAAGATTCTACTTATGAAGAGCGCATGGAGGCGATCCGTGCTGCATCTAAGCGATTGATGGCACTCAAGAAGCGAGAGGCATATTATACTCGTCAGGAGGAAGAACCTAAGAAGGGGCAAGACCTCGACGAGAACTATAACCATTGGACTGATGCCCCACAATATGCGGAGAAATATTATGGCGAGAGGATGCGCGATACTATTGCTATGGATAACGATTGGGATTAGTTCCTGTCATCCAGCAATTGCTCAAGAGTGTTTTTACTCAAAGGAGATTCAGTACAAAGACGGTTCGACTATAACTGCGGTTGAAAAATATGATTGTCAAAACTCGCCGCCACCTGAGGTGATTATAGTCGAAAAAGAGGTTCCTGCCAAAAACAGGACACTAGGTGACTTCCTATTTGGTCTAGAAGAAAAACATCAAGGAGTGAGTCACATATTTGGAACATTAGTCAGCATAGGAGTTTTTTGATGTTCGTTTATATTATGGGTGTGATAAGTGGTATCACACTAGTGATCTTTCAACCCGAAATCTTAAATTGGTTTGTCAGTTCGGGTATGCGTGATAATATTGTCACAGTTCTTAATGGAGTATAAAATGAAAAAGTTAGCACTAATTCCCATGGTCGCATTGGTTGCGGCATGTGATAAGACCCCACCTGAAACAGTTATGTCTAAGCAACTGTTTGAATACAAATACAAGCAGGTTGAAAATCAGATTGATGAGATGCCTGATTGGTTCACCAATATCCCTCAAGATGATGACGCTGTATATGCTGTAGGAACAGCGGTGACGCCAGACCTACAACTATCAGTTGATATCGCTACTCTGTCTGCTAAAACTACTCTCGCGGATAGGATCGACTCTCAACTGCGTTCTCAACTAAAAACTTTCAAAGCGAAACTTGGCGCGAACGATTATGATAATTCGTTGATGCATGAGTTTAATCAGGCGACTGTAAACTTGATTGCTGATGCTGACGTTGCTGGTTATTCAGTAAAAGAATCTTCTATCGTTCAGCATGGTACTCAGTATCGTGCGTATGTATTGCTAGAATATACCGATAGCGAAGCAGCGAAGATTATTCGTAATCGTGTAGCACGTGACGAGATGCTCTTGTCAAAACTTGTTGCGACTAATGCGTGGCAGGAACTTGACGAAAAAGTCAATGCTGTCAATGAAGGTAAAGTTGACGAACTAAAATCAGTTGCGGAGGCAATGAGTGGAAAATCTGTCGAGTGATCGTATGATGGCAGTTCGTGTGTTCGAGGGTGAACTTGAACGTATGAAAGCAATTACTGAAGGTGAGTACGATGCAATTCAAAAGATTGTTCGTCAGTATATGCAAGAGCGCATCAACGATATGACAAGGAAGGGATATAAAAGATGACTATGCACCTCGTTCGTGGTATGACCACTATCAATACTCGTAAACGCAAGTCTCGCAAAAAGACTGCGGCAGTTCTAGAAGAAGAACGCAAGACGGCAATGCTCCTCAAGTCGCTTGGTTATGAGAAGGGTGGTAAGAAGTCAGGGATTGCTGACTTCCCTGACTATACCGTGTCCGAGACTGTGCCCACCAGCGATCTCATAATGCGTGTTGAAGGCAAGCGCAAAGCGAACCAGTACACAGGCGATGAGATCGCTGGGATTGGCACATTACATAAATCTAATATGGTTCCGATCCGCAAAGATAGTAACGACGCGAAAGAAATCGCTAGAATGAGAAGAGGGTGATATGCCAAATTTTGTTTACACTAATGTAGTTTTCGAAGAAATGAATGATGCAGCAAGAGATAGATGGTTATCTATGATGAAGCGAGTTCGTAAAGGTGATGATATCGCGCATGGTCACATGTGGATGGGAGACCTTTGGGTCGATGGTAAAGAAGGTTCGCCGACATATGAACAAACAGAAAAATATGAATGGACTCTTGATAACGTTGGTCCGAAGTGGACTTACTTCGAAGACATAGATGAAAACGGATTCCAAAGTCAATCGGCATGGCATTGGCCAGAAGATGGTCTTGAGTGGTTGTTAGCAGAATTATCCAAGCACGATCCTGAGATGATAACCACCGTTTGTTATGAAGATGAAATGCCGAACTTCTATGGCGTTAATGTCTATGAAGGAAATGAACTAGTCGATGGGTTCGAGGATGATCATGATGAACTTATGGAAAGGATCATGGCACAGTATCCAGAACTGAAAGGGAAATGGGATGAAGAAGAAGGTGAATGGGCGGACGAAGAATCCGAGCAGTTATTCACCGAAGTCATCTGGGAAGTTATGGGTGATTCTCAATGGGATCTCATCCAAAGCACCATTGATATTATCAATGACGCGAAAAAAATAGAAAAAAGTTTATAAATGAGAGAAAAAAAGCTTTACATTCTTGTAATTCTATGATAGAATATATGTATAAGATAAAAAAAGAGGAGCGTCTTATGCAGTATGTTATTCATCAATTCAATCTTGACAATGTAATTGTTAACGGAAACTTCATCGATAAAGAAGTTTCTGGAAAGCATTCAGATGCTATGGTTCTTGGTAAAGTTACTCAAGCAGTGTATGAGGAGCATTACCGTAAAGTTGCTATCATCGAAGCAAAAGATCTAGATCAAGTTTTTGAAATTGGTAATGTCGGACCTGAAGAAAAAATTACTTATCTTGATAAGATGCATTCTGTATCAGTTGGTGATGTAATCGAGAATTTAGAGTCTGGCGAAAAGTTTGTTGTTAAGACACTAGGTTTCGGAGAGATCAGTGAATAACGACATCATGAAAATTCGAAGAGAGATTGACAGTATCGTCAAGATGCTGAACGATCTTAAAGATAGAGTTGAAAAACTTGAGAAGAAAATTGAGAGGAGCGAATAATGGCAATACCTAAAGGTCGTAAGAAAAAAGTTGTACGTCGTAGAGCAAGAACTGGTGTGGGTGCTGCCCCATTAGATAAAGGTTTCGACGCTGTAAAATATTATTTCCACAACGAAGTGGATAAAAAAGAGTTTGCTTCTTGCATCAAAACTTATGTCAAGAACAACTTCAGTAAAAAAGATTCTAAAGCAATTTTACATAATCCTGAATACAAGTTTACAATGCACAGTCATTATGCTTGTATCTCGTTTTGGTTGAACTCTGGATTAGAAAAGTGTGATCGCGTATCATACTGGGAAGAATCACTCAAGAAGTTCTTAGGAACTTTACTCGAGTCTGGTCGTGAGTTAGAAATGGAACGACTCATCGCTAAGAATGATTCTGATAAAGTTATTTCTCTATCTCCTCAGCAGCGTCTTGCTAATAAAATTTCCAATACTATTATGCAAGACCTGTTGGAGTTTGAGGATTCATGGATTGAAGGTGAGGATCCAAGTATCGACTTGTATGCTCTCTTCAAGAAACACGGACTAAGTGGTTCATCTGTCTCCCCTGTTCGTGATGTAGTTGAGGGATGGTTATCTGATTATGAAGATGCTTATCACAAACGTTGTGATCAAGCAGTTGAAGGTTATTCACACCTCACCAGACCTCAACTTAACAAAAGAGTCAAGCAGTGTCAGGAAATGATTGCTGATCTTGACCGTATCAAGTCTGCTGCGCGAGCATCGCGAAACGTTCGTGTTAAAGCACCTCGCGCAGCAGATAAACAAGTCGCTAAAGTACAATACAAAAAGGAGGATAACGATTTCAAGATTGCATCGATACCACCTATTAAGATTGTCGGAGCGATGCGTCTATATGTGTTCAATACCAAGTATCGTGAGTTGACAGAGTATGTCACCGAGAATGCTAAGGGATTCGAGATCTCTGGTACTTCTATCAAGAATTTTGATAAAGTAAATAGTAGAACGATTAAACTGCGTAAACCGCAAGAGTTCTTCCCCGAGATACATAACCGAACTCCTAAGCAGATCGATAAAGCGATTAGTGACTTATCTACTAAAGCGAAGTCTGCTAATGGTCGACTCAATAAAGATACAGTTCTCTTAAGAGTTATGGATAGGTAATATGTCAAAAGTTGAAGCGACTATCGATGCTTCCTTTCTAAACAAAAGTAGATTCACTAAACTTATTGAGTCTACTGTTTCAGATCTGGGCATCACTTACATGGATGCAATACTTCATCTATGTGACAAGAACGATATAGATCCGGCAGATGTGAGTAAGTTCATATCTCCGATTATCAAAGGGAAGGTTGAGGCAGAAGCAATGGGTCTCAACTTCTTACCAAAAACTAATTCGCTGGATAGTGCTTTTTTTGAATAGAAGCAATATAAATAACTTTACATTTCAGCGATACTATGATACAATATAAACATACTTCAGTTATACAAAGGATACAATAACTATGTCTTTCGAAAATCTAAAACGCCAGCGTGGCGCAGATATCTCTAAACTCGTTCAAGCAGCAGAAAAGGTCGGTGGGTCAGGTGACTCAAAACCGAATGCTGACGAGCGCATCTGGAAACCAACAGTAGATAAAGCAGGTAATGGATATGCAGTATTACGATTCCTCCCTGCCGGAGAAGGTCAAGACTTACCATGGGTCAGATACTGGGATCACGGATTCAAAGGTCCAACAGGTTTGTGGTATATCGAAAATTCACTTACTTCTATTGGTCAACCTGATCCAGTTGGAGAATACAATTCTCGACTCTGGAACTCAGGGATTGAAGCGGATAAAGAAAAAGCACGTCAACAGAAGCGCAGACTGCACTATGTAACTAACGTTCTTGTTCTTCAGGATCCAGGCAACCCAGCGAACGAGGGTAAAGTTTTCCTTTACAAGTTCGGTAAGAAAATCTTTGATAAGATTATGGATGTTATGAATCCAGCATTTGCTGATGAAACCCCAGTCAATCCTTTTGACTTTTGGGAAGGTGCAGACTTCAAGTTGAAAATCCGTCAAGTTGAGGGATATCGTAATTATGATAAGTCTGAGTTCGCTTCAGCATCTGGTCTCTATGAAAACGATGAGTCCAAGTTGGAATCAGTTTACAACTCGCTACATCCTCTCGGTGAGTTTACTGACCCAAAGAACTACAAGTCTTACGATGAACTCAAAGCAAAACTAGCAAGGGTTCTTGGTGAGGAAGTATCTATGGGTGCACCAACTATGAAGCAAGAAGCAGCAATGAATACTCCTGCTCCGGCACCAGAGTATAAGGTTGCTGAACCTATCACTGCTGAGAATACATCAGTGAGTGATGATGAAGATACGATGTCGTATTTTGCTAAATTAGCGCAAGAGGACTAATCACTAGTCCCATTACCAAACGTGTTGGAGTCGGTGGCATTTAAAGCATCAGGTGTCATAGTGCTAGAAGAAGATGCTATAGTTACATCGTCTCCAACTTTTCCTACAACTTGCATCGGTGCACCACCGAACTCACCACCAACAGAATTAACAACCCCTGCTTGTTCAGCAAGTTCAGCACCAGATTCAGTGGGTTTTACTCTCGCATCTTTTGTAGTTTGAAGACTGCCTGTTTGTTCTATTTTCATACGTCTGATAGTTTCCGGATCGATAACTTTACTCAGCAAACTGCTATTTTCTATGAAACTTGCGATGCCTTCAATAATTGTATTGAGTGCTGCCTGTATTGCGGCGACAGGCGTCATGATGATATTTCTAATCATATCGGTGATACTAAAACCATCCAAGAACTTTTCAACTTTTGTCATACCAAATTTACCAGCAATCCAAGATATCGCACTCTTGATCAAATCTAAAGGCATACCGATTAATCCTTCGAAAAGACCCGATACCGCACCCATGATACCACCCTTCTTAAGAGTACCATCATCATCTACATATTCTTTGAAATATCCAGTAACACTATCGATGAGTCCAAATATTACTGTGAGTGGCCAAGCAAGTTTTCCAATCGTTCTACCAACTGCTGCCAGTGTTTTCATGAAAGGTGAACCCTCAGTGAAAATACTGAAAGCACTCTTTATGGTATTCCACATTTTGCCTATAAAACTATCTTCACTAACACTAAAAAATTCTTTGATAGGTTTGAAAAAATCTCCTAGGATATCTCCCGTCTTCTTTAAATCTTCTCCTGCTTCTACAGTTTTGAATGAATCAAATAATAAATCAAATGGTTTAGTGATCATGAGTTTGAGAGAGGCACCAAGTTTAGCAGTTAATGTCGAGAAGTCTCCCATTTTTATTACATCATCTACTGCTCCAAGACCTTTAGTTCCTATCCTAGTAAAACCAGCGCGGAAGTTTGTAAAGAAGTTTCGTATGGGTCTCAATAAATCATCAAAGAATGTTGTCACTGTTTCATTTACTGCGGCAAATCTCGCAGCAAACCTATCTGGACCAGTCCTGAAAAAATTTCTTATCGGTCTGAAAAAATCATCTATACTGTCAGCAACTCTTTTGAGTGCTTTACCAATCGCTCCCGAAAAAAGTTTATTATCTAAAGCAACTCCCAGTCCTTTTATTACGTTTCTCACTAATCTTGCGATTCCTCCGATAGCAGCTGATAGTGGGCGAAGTCCCTTTGATAATGTTATTGCCATTGCTCTCAGTTTTTTGAAATAATCTCTGAGTGCTTCAACAGCAGCAGTAAAAGCGATAACTGCAGCACCAATCATTGCTGATAGAAAACCAAGAACACCACCACCATCTTTTTTTACAACCTGCGCTCTACTAGGTGCTGCAGTTGCTCTTTGATTTTTCGCTTCTCTCTTATCTTCTAAATCATCAAGTCTTGACTGCTTGAGAAACTTAAAATAATCCGAGAAGTCCCTACGCAACCCAGCGATGTCTTTCTGCATCTCTTCCTGAGATACGTTCTGTTTCATCAGAGTCATGTTTACTTGATTTAGAGTTATATCAGCCATTTTGTTCCTGCTGTTTTTGTTCCTGTTCCTTCAGATACTCCATCAACATAATTAAATAAATTTCCCTCTCCCAAGGTAGCATATTATCGATTTCAGTTAGAGAATAATTAAAATGCTGTAGAAGTTGAAAATTCACACGGTAATAATTCTCTAATGTCTCATGAGAGAGGTTAATTAGAAAAAATCGTCAAGACCCTCCAGAACTACGTTGTTTTCGTGCTCACACTTTTTACATTTAAAATTTGCTTCTAAAGAAAGTTTCGGGAACTCTCTTATAAATTCTGATATCTTTTCAAACTGTGCAGTAGAAAGCGATTCGATGAACTTATCAACTTCTTCCTTTGATTCGTCTCTGAGCGCAATCTTTTCTTCTTCAGTCATGACATACTCAATACAAGCAGTCAACATATCAAATACTGCTGCTGAGTTTGCAGACTCGAGAGAATCTAATTTTGATGCCATAGTGTGATAACTCGGATAAGTCATCTCTACAGATATCTGATCGTTTAACTTTACGACCTTCTCTCTCATCTCACCTTTTATTTTTGCTTCTGTAATATTGATTGATACATCATTCGGTGTTTCACACTTATCACATTTGATTATGATTTCAGTAGATTCACCAACCGACTTTCCGCGGATCTGTGTAAAAATATAATCAATATCAAATGTAGGTAATCTACGAAAATCTATTTCTTCTTTTACACACGCACCAATCGTATTTACGATAGCATCCATTACTTGTTTCTTATCTTGACTCTCACTCGCAATGAGTAGAACTTTCTGTTCTTTTACGAGGAAGGGTCTATATGTAATCTCCTGTTTCGTAGAGGGTACTTCTAGATTGTACCAACTCGATTCATTTACTATTGGAAGTGCCATAATAACTCCTTATGCTAAAACACCTGTCACATCAATGGGCAGTCCCGTCAATCCTGCCGACGCTGTAATCCATCCTTGTCCACCATCAATAGATTCCCAATTAGTGTAAGACATTTGTACACTTAATTGAACCAACCCATCTAACTCATTATTTAGTTCTATCGCTTGGATGCTTGTAGGAAATGAATCTATCAAGCGAACAGAATATACACTACTACCACCAAGACCAAGATTGACCTTAACCGGACCAGCGTTAAATCCGATATTTTTGATGGGTTTTCGTAACTGATGGATTTTAATATCCTTGGCATATCCGCCAGAACCTTTTTTGTATTTAACACCTTGTCCTCTTTGATCTAATATAGTTGATTTCCACTCATCAAAATATTTTTTGATACCATAATCGTTCAGGGCATAGAACGTCATATTCACATCTTCGACTGCATAACCATAAGCAACTTTTTGTAATTCCATCCCGACTCTGCGTTCTGTTGTTAAAATTTGCTTTCCTGGCATGGTAACATTTGAGCAAAGTAAATTTAAGTTTCCTGAACCTAAAGTTCCTGAGGTCACCAACTGAAATATCTGCCCTAAGATACCACTTGATCCTTGAAAGGTTGCTGGAAGTTCGACTAAAAATTGATTATTTCTTGCGAATCCAAGTTTAGAAGATGCTAGTGATTTTAATTGATCGATACTCATTAGATAACTTCCCTAGATGCTCTGTATACAGCAGACTGACTTGCTTTTTCCCAAGATGCAGTCGGTAAGAATGTAGCAATCTCCCACTCTGTTGCAGATACTCTCGCGAACCTCGACTTAACATGCGCTGTTAAATAATGCTTATAGCAAGGTTTGAAATATCTCAACTTAGAAGATGCTTGAAGCATTTTATATGTAACTTCAAATTTAGTTGTATCATCATATTTTTTATTATTAGTCACATCCATCAACGCATCTAGAAATCTTGCTCTCAAAGCAACAGGCAAATAATGAAGATTGATACCATAGAATCCCTTTGGTGCTGGACCAACTAAGATCGCCAAAGGAAATCTATCATAGAACGGTAAAGTCTCTTTGTGCTTTGGGTCATAGAAAAACATATTCATTGATCCTATGAGTGGTCGACTCGCAAGAGTTAACTCATCCTCAGACATGAGGTCTCGTCTATTAATTGTTTTTCCTAATGCTTGCGCTTTTTTACGAAACCAATTTTGCGCTTCTTTTGTGCGCGGATTGATTCCTGCTCTAAATGCTTGAAACTGTAGATTTTGGAATAAATTACTCATAGCACTATTTATATCACTTTTTGCGTTTTTTACGATAAGGTGATAAAGGTTTCAGTGGTTTCAGTTTACCTTTCTGCTCTTTCATTATCCCCATAGATTTCAATGTATTCTCCGTCCATATTTGAAACTCCCATCCTCTATCGTTTGCATAATCGTTTGCTGCCTGCCATTTATTCATATTTCTTACATAAGTCATCGCTTCGCCAATATATCTACGAGATTTATCCGGACGTTTAGGTGGTTCTGTTTCTTTAGCAGGTTTTATTTCAACAAGAATAGTTTTGCCATCTTTAAATGTTATTTTCAAATCTACAAAATATCTATGATACCTTTTATCCACGTCATAGTAATATGGCACGACCGTTTCCTCAGAACTCCAATATTTTATATTGGGATTATCATCACACCATAAAAAGCATAGTTTCTCCCAGTGTGACCGATAAGTTACTTTATCTGGATCACCTCGATACTTCTTAATATTCTTCGGTCTATACTTTCCTGAATATGCCATTTTTTGATATAAATAGGTTTAGACATTTCTAACGGTTTATTTATAGGCGGATATCAATGGCAGATACATGGGAAATCAAACCCTCATCCCTCCCACGTGATGGCGGTAATCCTGGTGGCACTCTCGCAACTGTTACTAAAGCAAAATCATCAGTAAATTTAGGTGGATTAACTAATACTTCAGTGGATAGAGAAGGAACTATCAAAGGGCAATATACAACAAATGTTGTTGGAGAAAAGTTGAAGTATCCGGAAGATCTAGAGGCACAGTTTGCATGCCCTGCTAAAATGACTTTCAGCATTTATGAAGTAACCACATACACTCCTGTTCCTGAGAGTAAAGAAGAGATGATGACGATGAGTATGCTCATGAAAAGTGGTGCGAAAAAGATATCTGAAGGTATCGTCGATGAAGCAGTGAATACGGATGATGATAGAGAAAAAGGTGGTACTGCTAAAAACATTACATCCGCTGTTGGTAATGTCACAGACGGATATGGTAATATGAGTTTCGGTGAAGCGGGAAGAACAGATTTCGGTAAAATTGGACAATCGACAGATGAGAGTATTGCCAAAAAAGTTGAGGATGCTGATGCAGCGGCGATAAAAGATTTAACAGCAAATCAAAAAAGTGGAGATATACAACTCACGAAGGTTAAGGGTGCTCCGTCCATACAATTATATCTTCCTCCGGGATTACAATATAATGATGATGTAAACTATAACAATGTTGACTTGGGTCCAGGAGGAGTTGGTGCTATTGCTGCATTACAAAGTGGAAGATCGATGGCATCTGCTTTATCTGAAGGTTTATTGAATGGACTTAATAGTGTTTTTAATTTAGCGAGAGGAACTCTTAGTGCTGATATCGCTAACGTCGCATTAGCAAGAGCTGCTAATAACTTTCTGCCAGGAGCATCATTAAAAGCAGCGGCGACTCAAGCATTACAAGTAAATGTAAATCCTAGCACAAGGACTATGTTTGATAGACCGAATCTAAGGCAGTTTAGTTTTGCTTTTAAATTAATTGCTACTTCTGCATCTGAGGCACGTCAGATAGAAAAAATTATAAAAGCATTTAGAACATATATGTATCCTGAAGCAATAAAATTAGGAGCAGTTCCTATAGGATATAGATTTCCTCCTATGTTCAAAATTGATTTTGATTATGCAGGCAGTAAAACTACAATCCCTTCACTGTTAGAGTGTCACTTAAAATCTGTTCAAGCAGTGTATAATTCGACTTCCGGAACCTTTCACGAAGATGGGCAACCAACCGAAGTTGATTTAACATTAACGTTCTTAGAGTATAGAGCTCTAACACGTCAAGATATCGAAAGAGGATACTAATGTTTTATTTTAGAGATTTTCCGAGAGCGGCATATATCTTTGGAGATCAACTCGAGCAAGGTGGCACTACAGTCACTTCTGATATATTTCAGGATATAAGTTTGTACACCGAAGTCATAGATCAAGTGAAAGATAACGTATCGTTCTATTCAAAATATTATATCCAAGAAAATGACAGACCCGATCAAGTATCTTTTAAATTATATGGCACTACAATATATCACTGGACATTTTATTTTATGAACGATCACCTTCGTAAGCAGGGTTGGCCATTGACATTACAGCAACTTGAGAGACAGGTTAAGAGAGATTTCCCACATAAAGGTTTTATTTCAAGAGCAGATTTGACCGATCACTTCCTTCCGGGACAAGTTGTGAGAGGATTGAGGAGTGGAGCAACAGGTGAAGTTCTTCGAAGATATCTAGACATAGGAGTCATCATAGGTGATTTCACTAAAAACTTCGAAGTGGGTGAAACTGTAGCGAGCGTTGCTAGTGGTGATAGAACATTGAGTTCAAACGTTCGATCAGCATTCCCTGAACACCTCGCCCCTCACCATTATGAAAACGCTGCTGGGGAGGTTGTAGATATTGATCCTTTCCTAGGTCCAGGAGCTCAGTTAACAGAGGTGACAAACTATGATAGATATGCTAAACATAACGATGCTCTCAAAGAAATCATAGTAATTAAACCAGACTTAATACAAGAAGTTGTTGCTGCATTCAGACAAGCAATCAAGAGTTAATATTTTATGGCATTTCAAGAAACGAACTCAAAAGGATATATCCTAGAAAGTGTCCTGTTAAATTCTAACAGGTTCATCAAGCCTGTACAACTTGTAGAAGCAACAACAGATATAGAAATATTTGAACACCTCGATAAACCATGGATTACAGCGCAAATTATGTTTGTCGATTCTATGAGATTATTTGATAGGTTAGATATTAGTGGACATGAGACGCTCACTATCACAGTTAGAAACAGTAGTGAAGATGATCCTGTAGAAAAAGAATTTATTGTAAATAAAATTATTAGAAGCATAAAAGGTAATGAGCAAAATGAAGTCACTGCTTTTCATCTTGTCGAAAAACACGCATACAAATCAAATCTTATAAATGTAAATAGAGCATATTCTGGATATCCGGATCGTATGATTGGCGCCATCTTGAGCAATTATATAAGCAAAAAATTAACCAACAGATGCTCGAGTATACAACAATCTAAAATAAAAATGATCATCCCTAATAAAACTCCACTCGATGCAGCAATTATGATAAAAAACAGGACTACCACTAACGAAGGGTTGCCTGTTTATATGTTCAGTACATTTAATGATGATGATATTAAATTGATAGACTTGGGGACAATCATCGAACAAGTTCCCATAAATGCAGAATCTCCTTACTTTTTTGGAGTAACTGACAATCACACAGAGGTCACAGGTTATAGGCACATTAAAATATATGATTACAAAATTGCAAATACAGATGAACTTTCTTCACTAATTGGAAAGGGACTAGTCGGAGCAAAATATTCATTCTATGATAGTTTGTCTGGAGATTTTTCAAATTACAATTATGATATCGCGAAGGATGCAGTGCCGAATATTCCAAATCTACCAAACCAAGAAAAAAACTTTTCATCAGACCTAGAATGCGATGAAAGCAAAATTCAAGAATATAAATCTAGGCAAATGTCTGCGATACATTCCTCTGGAGCATACGATGATGCGACTGGTAGGTTTAAATCTTTTCAAGAAGAATTTGATCAAATCGCACATGAGAAGAAAATTACTTCTAGAAGTTTAAAACATTTGTTGATGCAAAGACCTTTAGATATTAGGGTGCCAGGATCTGGATATTTACACAATGGAGTGAACATGACTGTTGGTAATAAAATTCGCGCATTATTTTTAGGGAATGCTGAGGTTACTAATAACTTCACTCCACTTGACTTGAAAAAATCTGGTGATTATATAATCTATGCCGCAAAGCATACTATGTCTACAACAAGGTATGACATGACATTGAGTTGCGTAAAATTAAATAACTACAGTGACGACACATCATTTAAGAGTTTTGGACTATGATAGAAAAACAGTTCTATGGTGACGAGACTAGGTGGTTCGTTGGTACGATTGTGAGTATCAGTGATCCTCTTCAGTTGGGCAGGGTAAGAGTTAGAATATTTGGTGTACACTCAGATAGAACAGCAGATATTGAAGAAGCGGATCTTCCTTGGGCTCAGACAGTTTCACCAATCACAGAGGGTGGTAGTTCAGGTATCGGTACGAACTTGGGTATCAAAGTTCAAGCACAAGTGTATGGAATATTTTTAGACGGGAAAGAATCTCAACTCCCTCTGGTTTTAGGATCTATACCAAAATATGAAAAAGGATTATCTAATGTCCTCATCTCACTTGATCCTAATATCCCGAGAGGAAGTCAACACCCAAATTTAGTAGATGCTAAGACTAATTTCAAAAATAGAGAAACGGTATCTCAGGTCGATACTAAGTATTTGGTGGGGACTGATAACGTTGAGCGTGCTTTTAATTTTTTTGTGACTGACGAAGGTGGTGGATTTACAGCAGAACAAGCATCAGGGATCATAGGAAACTTTTGGGTGGAATCTGGAGCAGCAAGTGCGGGAGATTTAAATCCTAATGCTCAATCCGCTGGATCAGAAAGGTCATTCGGTTTGGCGCAGTGGAACTCTGCCCAATCAGCAGGTAACAGATATGGTAAACTTTTACAGTTTGCTGCTAGAAAAAATTTACCTTGGCAGAGTGTATATTGCCAACTTCTTTTTACTAAAAAGGAATTAAATGATAAATCATACTTTGGTCTGAATAAACTTAAAAGAACGAGGTCGGTAAAAGACGCCACTCGAGTTTTCTGTGATAAATTTGAGAACCCTGCTTTTGATGCTATTCGTGATCGTGAGGGTAAAATATTAGAGTTCAAGTACGATGAAACTGGTAAAAGAAAATTAAGATCGCATGAAAGTGCTAGGATCGCAGCTGCTGAAGAAACTTTTAGAAGGTTCAAATAATGCCATATTATATAGACAACAATGGAAGAAAAGTAGATTTCAAACCATCTGTGAATGCTAAAAGAATACCTGATCCTGTGACTAGGAATGAACTAGAAAATAAAGCATCACAAGTTATACAAACTTCTGAAGCAGATAAAGTAGAAGCTCTCGCACAATTTCAACAGGTCACTAAGAATTTTTTTGAGTCGCCTCCTGGTTCTGAGGTGGCAGGTGCAATAGTGTCAGGATTTAAATCACTTGCCGAATCAGTAAAACCGAGAGGAAAAAAGAAAGATCCAACACCATCCAAAGTTACAAATGGTGTGCCTAATATAAACACAGAAGATGAACCTTCTTCATCTGATAAAACTGCGATTGATCAGTTAACTGGTAAAACTTCTAATTCAAAAACTGTAACCAAACACTTGATTGCTGATGGCAGTCCGAGAGGAATACAAACTGCTTTGAGAACTCATATTAGTAATAATGAAGAAGAGATAAGAGAGGCAGTTAAAAAAGCGAATGATGCATCAAATGATCCTTTAGTAAAAGAACAGATGAAGGAAATAGGTATACCAGAGCATTTAATTACTGGACTTGTTACAAAACTCAGCACGAATGTAAATAACTTATTAAAGCAAAATCAAAAAGAAACAGTTTTAAGTGACGTTAAAAAAGTTGCTGATAAACAAGCAATAGAACTCGGTAATCCTTTTGGTTCTCTAGATGTAAAAAGCGGAATCAAAAATCCTTTCGGTTCTATGGGCGAGGATTTTGGTAATATGTTAGCAAACGTGGCAGCGCAAGCAAAAGGCATTCCTGCGATGAAAGAGTTGGGGGTCAAAGTTCCTTCATCACTTGATGTCAGTTTTCCTGAGGCTGAAATACCTAATCTTATAGAACCAGATGGATCCACAGGATTGACGTCATCTATAGATCTTGGTGCGATTATGAACTCGGAACCAACCACACCTGTTTTAGATATTGGCGCACTGAACAATAAACCACCTACAGAATTTTTATTCACTGAAGTCAACAGCGCAAGAGAACTTGAAATAGATTTAAAATCTGTTAGAAGAAAAATATTTAATGTAAACATGACGTGGACAGGCACTGCAACAGACACTAGGATGAGTGGAAAATACTATAATGATTTAGTTGTAGCAGCGAAATCTTTGCAAAGTGCTGTCTTCGGAAGTTCTACTGCAGAAAAACTTGGTATGTGGGGGCATTACTATATCAACAAAAATGGTAAAGTTGAACGAGTTTTAAATCTAGAAACATTTGGATCATATAATCATATTGCTGATGCCGCTCTCAAAGATGAAGGTAATAAGATTCTGAGAGAGGGAGTTTGTATTGTAGTAGATGCTGGTCACGAAGTTCCTGAGGGAGATAAAACAGACCAGACCTATGGGCCAAAATCAATTACTGAAGCACAATGGGAATCTATTGATATGGTTTTAAAAGTGATCGCTCGTTGCTTCCCTGGTATTGAGGGAATAAGTTGGGATGAAACGACAGGAAATATTGGTTTGGGTATAGGCATACCTGTTTCCACATTACTTATTAATGCTTCTCCCCCAAGAAGGACAAGACCAGATGATTCGTTACCAAACACTGATAACTACGCCAAGAAGGTAAAAGATTTGAGGCAAATATCGTATGATGCAAAGAGGGGTGAGTATCGCGCTCTCTCAGCAAGTTTCAGTAAAGTCAAATTTTTTGCTCTGAGTGATTTAGAAACTGCTGTAGATTTTTCATACACGTTTTATAGTAGAAAAGAGTTCACGGATAAATGGAAGATCGATGTCTTACTCGGAAACCAAGGTGATACTGTTGAACCTAAAATTAAATTCCGCAGTGATGATCCTAGGAGAACATAATGTCAGGTATTACAGATAAAGAACTCAGGCAGGCACTTGGCGCAAAAGCGCAAGGTGAGAGAACTGAAGACGGTTTCTTTGATCCATTTAAAACATATCCTCTTAGAGAATATACTGGCATTCAATCCACTAATCTTGAAGCGAGAGGTGTAGAGGAAAACGTTCTACTCATCGGTGGCGGCGATGTGGAATTAGATCTGGAACTGCTAGACCTCGAACCATCAGTATACACTTACAATCAAGTAAGAAAAAGTGTATCGGGTCACGTCACAGAGGTGGACGATACTCCTGGTCGACAAAGATTATTATTCAAGCATAGAACTGGAACAGGTATCGAAATGATGCCTGACGGAACTATTATAATCAATACAACAAAGAATATGATACGAGTTTCGGCAGGTGACGAAAAAGTTATTATTGAGGGTGACGGTGAAATAGTTTATCACGGAAACCTGAGCATGAAAGTCGATGGGAACTTCGATTTAGACGTGGGTGGAGATTATAACGTAACTGTCGGTGGAGATCACAGTGAAGATATTAAAGGTGGATATCGTCAAGACATCAACAAAAACTTCCAGTCTATAATCAACAGAAACGTAAATCAACAAATTACTGGTAATGAATATAGATTCGTACACGGAACACATGATACGAATATCAAAGGGAATACTTCTATTGCTGTTGCAAATGATGCTGAAATATTGACTCATGGTAAACTGAGACTCACTTCTCGTGAGGAAGGTATATTCACTTCGCCTTCTATCAATATCGGCGCATCAAACTTGTCTGTATTCGGCGACTCCGGAACTATTGGCGGTGAGAATATAATCATGTACAATTATAATATGTACACTGGGCATTCAATTGATGTTGGTGATACATTGACTGTACCACAAATATATTTTACTCGAGCAGACGGAACTACAGTTTATTCTCATTTTACTGGTGACTTGACTGGTAAAGCTGATGACGCAAACCAAGCGGATTTTGCATCAACTGCTGGGCAAGCACCATTAGGTATTGCAGGTTCGCCAGGAAGTAACGATGCTGATCCAGCACCTACACAAGTGGCAGTCGATCCTAAGAAAACTGTTGATAAACCAGGAGCGACGAATGCGCATATGCAAGCATACGTCAACACTTCTGAGTTTTCTGCTAGAAAAATATTATTAGATCCTGGCAATATACTTTATAATCAAATTAATCGTATTGCTGATTATGGTGGTTTGTCGGAGCGGACACTCAACACACTAGAAATTAGATCTAAACTGAGAGATCCTGCAAACCAAAAGAATGAAGCATTTATCGCTTCAGTTATTTCTGAAGGTAGTTTATCAGCATCTTATTCTAATGCCATACCTAATAAAATTGGTAGAACTTCAACTAACCAACCGAGCATTCGCCGTACATTAAGAAAAGCAGTTATCGGTAAAACAATCGGTGCAGAAATAAAAAGATTCCTTGGTCAAACTCCAAATATTACAGAAGAAGTTAATATCGCTCCGGAGTTTAATCCTGCCAAACAGGGTATCATAACTTCGAAAACTGAACTTGAGAATGGTGTTTCTATGGCGAAGTTTTTGGGTGGTTTCGGTAATCCGATAAACTTTGATCATGTTACTACGAATGCGCAAAGATTAGCAATAGCAACAAATCTTACTTTACATGCTAACTTGCTAAGGTCGTTAGCAGTAAATGAAGATGACTTTGATGATTATAGACTTATAGTTTCTGAAGGTGTGTATAAAGCAACTGCAAATGAAGTAATTACTCCCGGAAGTATAAACGATCTGAAGAGTAAAGGGCAAGCAATAGTTTATGAGTTAAGAAATCGTAAGGGAACCATCGCATATGAAAAGACTTGGGAACTTGCTGATTGGTGGAAAGATTCGGTCAAGTTCGAAAAACTAATATTAGATTATGATACATATGATCCTCAAGGAGTTTTAAACGTACAGATAATAGTTGTCATGCCAGAGGTTGTTTCCGGAGGTATCGGTACGTTTAGCAACACTGTAGAAACTCGATTCAATAACTTCGTACAAAGTACAAATGAGTTGATAGAATGCTTATAAATAGTGAAACGAGGTAATAAATGGCTAAAGCATTCTCAATAGAAGATGGAAATCTTAATGTAAAAACTATTAGATCATCTAGATCTGTAGATTTTTTGGATTTAGATTTATCGTTTAGTGCGAGACCATCTGGTGACATTTTTAAGAAAAGTGATGCTGCAGCAGTAAAACAGGCAGTGAAAAATTTACTGTTAACTAACATAACAGAAAAACCTTTTAATTCACAGTTCGGTGGAAATTTAAATGATTTCTTATTTGAATTAGATACAAGTACAGATGCTAATTTATTAGCGACTAGGATTGTAGAGTGTATACAACTATATGAACCAAGAGCAAGAGTTATAGACATTGATATAAATTTGTTTCCAAATAAAAATGAAGTAAAGGTTACTGTTCAATTTCAAGTCGTAAGCACATCAGAGTTGGTCACTCTAGACTTATCACTAACAAGGTTGAGATAAATGGCAAAAAGTACAGTTAAATCGTCGGATCTAGATTTTAATAATATTAAAGGCAGGCTGAAAACGTTTTTTCAATCTAAGACTGAATTTAATGATTACGACTTCGAGGCATCTGGTCTCTCTAATGTTTTAGACGTGTTAGCATATAACACGCATATAAACGCTCTGACAGCAAACTTTTCGCTGAACGAATCATTTTTGAGTACAGCACAACTCCGAAGTTCAGTTGTATCTCACGCTCAAACTCTAGGATATCAAATCAGGTCTAGGACTGCATCTCGGGCGATAGTAAACCTTTCAGTGAATATGTCTGGTGTTGTTGGACGACCACTGCAACTTGCTTTGGTATCCGGAACAACTTTCACATCATCCATTGATGGAACGACTTACACTTTCAGGACGAGAGATACTTACTACGCGAGAGATAATGGAACAGGATTATATAATTTCTTAACTACAGAAGGATCAAATGAGATACCTATTTTCGAGGGTATAGAAAAAACTAAAACATTTTTCGTAGGAGAAAAAGATGAAAGACAAATTTATATCATCCCTGACGAAACGATTGATACCTCTACTTCTATTGTTCGAGTATACGAAACAGCGAGTTCTACAGATTTTATCACATATACACCCCTCTCGCTTGCTATCGACGTTAATCAAAATTCTACGCATTTCCAAGTCGTAGAATCACCGAATGGAACTTATGAATTAAATTTTGGTGACGGAACTTCGTTCGGTAAATCACCAGAGCCTGGTGAAAAGGTTGTGGTCACATACTTATCTTGCGTCGGTTCTCCAGCAAATAATGGAACAGTATTTTCACCAACAGCAGACGTGAACGTTAATGGTGTAGATTATACATTACTATGTACTACAGTTACAGAATCTTCTGGCGGTGCTGCAAAGCAATCGATAGAATCAATTCGTCAACTTGCTCCAATCGCGTATGCCTCTCAAAAGAGACTAGTCACTGCTCTTGACTACAAAGGAATGATAGAATCTAACTTCCCTCAAGTTAGAGATGCAGCAGTATGGAGTGGCGATCAAAATATTCCGAAAGATTATGGTGCAGTTTACATAGCTCTTAATTTCAAAGCAGGAACGTCTACATCTGTACAAGCATCCGTGAAAAATGCTATCGTAAATAATTACACAGACAACCTTTCTGTTATGTCTATGACAACTAAATTTATAGATCCGAAGGATGTATTCTTAGAACTTGATACTCAATTTAACTTTGATCCGGCACTTACAGGTTTCACAATCGGAGCGATTGAGGAGCAAGTATTTAAGTTCATGGCGACTTTCTTCCAGTCAAACTTGAACACATTTAATACACCGTTCAGAAGGTCTAACCTCACTACAGAGATTGATGCTCTTGATAAGTCTATACTCTCAACTCGTATTCAAGTTCGTGTGCAGATGATATTGAATGTTGTTGCTAACGAAACTGTGACAGAGACTATATTCTTCCCAATGAAAATCGCATCTCCTGATGATATTTTCCACAGAGTAGAATCTCAGACCTTTGAATTTAATGGTATCATTGGATTAATAAAGAATAAACTTTCCTCTACGACTCTACAAATATTTGACTTGGATGGAAACGTTCTGCTCGATAACGTTGGGCAGTATAATCCACAAACTGGCGCAGTTGAGATTGTAGGATTTAATCCATCTGCAATTACTGGTGGAGGAAACTTTGTTAAGATAAGAGTCGTTCCTGAGAATGAAAGTTTCATTTCACCTCTAAGGAATTATATAATTAAACTTGATACGACTAAATCATCAGCGACTGCAATTATTGACAGACAAACACCATCACTAGAAGTTAATATCTAATGGCATTTAGAAATTTTGAAACGTTAAAAGATTACAACAGGATTGAACCTAACTTCCGACGGAGTTTGGTAAAAGAAGTTCTTCCAGAATATTTTTCTACGACTTATCCTAACCTCGTAGCATTCTTGGAAGGATATTATGAATACTTAGATTCTGACGGTAATTTTGGCGGAGCGATTCAAGAACTTCTAACGATTCGTGATATTCAAGACACTAATTTACAAAGACTTGATTTTATATTTGATGAGATTGGTTTGGGTATCGCTGGTGGGCAGTTTATATTCCCGAGAGAAGTCATTCGTAACTTCGGTGAGTTTTTCAGAGTCAAAGGTTCATTATTCTCAGCTGAAGGATTCTTCCGCGCATTTTTTAATGAGCAGGTTGAAATACTATATCCAAAAGATAGATTGCTGATTATTGGTGAGAGACCTATTGGGCCAGATGATGATTATCTCATACAAGATGGATCAATTTATCAAATATTCTCTGTTCTAATCCGATCTCCCATATCCTTTAATCAGTGGGGGGATTTATATAGAAGGTTCGTACACCCTGCAGGATTTCACCTTGCAGCAGAAGTTGAAGTTGTTGGAAGAGTTGTATTACCTATCACAACGACTCAATCGATAACTGATCCAGAACCGAATGAATTAAATATTCAAACAACTGTACAGGCGAATCTTGGACTTGCTGCTGAGGGAGAAGCGACATTGCTTATCGATCAGGATTCTACGCATATTCCGAACCTGTATAAGTTCTTGGCAAGAATGAATCCATACGATACGTTGTCAAGTTTGGATTCGGATCTTGGTCCAGGAGCAACTCTCACGGATCTACAGAGGTTCGCGAGTGACCTTCAGGAACTTGGTGGATATCGTCAAACAATGGACGATTCAAGTAATTCACTTCATTCTGCACTTCGTTACAGCAATACAAATGCAACCTTTGACCAGAGAGTTTACATTTACTATAACGAAGGATATATCGCGAGAGGGTATGTGCAGACAGGTTATGTAGGAATAGGTGTTCCAAAATAATTGTAAGCATTGTTGAAAAAATGGTATAAATAATGGTATTAAATTCAGGTAGGAAATAATGGCAAGAAAAATTATCAGCGTTGGTACTGCAGGGAACGACGGAACAGGTGATGATCTCCGCACTGGTGGGCAGAAGATCAACGATAACTTTCAAGAATTATATTCAATCGTAACTGGTTTGCAGATAGGAACTGGTGGCGCGAACACTATCGCTGGAGTTGGTTTCTCTAACGGTGGTCTCATGATGGATGGTGCTACTCGAGATTCTTTCCAGACGAATACAATCATTAATGCTATTGATCCTACTGGCACTAATATAATTTCCGCACCAGACTCATCTGGTATTATGGCATTGATGAGCGATGTGAGAATAGCAAGAGATAGTGCTATTGCCTCTGTACTTGCCACAGTGGATTCTGATTATGTTGCTGCTAGACAACAGGTTTTCCTCGATTCAGCACTTGCCGCTCTGGAATTTTTAGATTCTTCAGAAGCGCAAGGCATTATCGATTCTAACTTCTTAAACGTTTCCTCTAATATCATTGCTACAGATAGCTCTTTCGAATTGGGTAGTTCCTCAATTCGTTGGGGCAGAGCATACATCGGCGAAGGTGGTATAAATCTGACAGGTGATATTAATACTGATAGTGGTAGAATCTTTGGACTTCACTCACTAACTGTACAAGGTCTAACAATCGATAGAGTCGGAACTCTACTCAGAGTAGAAGACAGTGCTGGAACCTATAGAACTCTTGGTGGTATGGATTCTTCACAAGTACAAAATATCATTGATAATAACCCAGCAGGTTCTGTCGCTAACTTCCAAATGAACTTGACTCCAGACGGAACAAAATATACTGTAGATGGTAATGGTGTTCCACTTGATAGTGATAACGCATTGGTATCTGCAGAGAATCCTCAACTTACAATGTATAGAGGGTTAAAGTATCGACTCATTGCTGGTACTGAACAATTCTTTATTAAGAAAACTGATAATCTTCTATATGATTCAGGAAGATATATTGGTGCTAACAATGGTGATTCAGATGTTATTTTTGAAGTTCCATTTGATGCACCAGGACTTTTAAAATATTCTGCAAAGTTCACAAGCACTGCTGAGGGTTTCATTCGTGTTATCGGACTAACTACTCTAGAAGAACTTGTTTTAGCAGGTTGTATTATCGATGGTGATAATACTGCTGCGAACGGTGGTGTTCGTATCGATGCCGGAATAATCGACTTAAAGAATGACGGAACTGCGTCATCTATAAATTTCTATTCTCAAAATACAAATGCTAATTTTGTAAAACTACAGTCAGATCAAGGTGCAGCATACAGCGGTAATGCTACTGTTACATTACCTGTTGCAACTGGCACCCTTGCATTGACTTCAGATATTTCAAGTGCAAATGATAGTGACTTTGCAAATGTAAATCAACACTTCGTTCCTTTAGTTGATAGTGTATATGATCTCGGCGACTCTACTCGTAGATGGAGGGATTTATATTTAAGTGGAAAGTCACTTCACTTGGGTGATGCTACAATTACTAACGATGGTTCTAACCTTAGATTTGGTCGTCCAATCGAAGCGCAAATTATTTTGGATAACTCTCTAGATGTTAAAACTAATGTTATTCAATCTTCAACAAGCGACCTAAGACTAAGACCTGCAGGTTCGAGAGCAATCAGGTTACAAACAATAGATGGTCCAGATTTATTTGGTGTGACGACAAATGGTTATGTTTATGTCGGTGATTCAGCAGCGACGCAAGGTTGGTTCCATGTAGGAAGTAACACTACTACACAGAGAAATACTTCTACTGCTACTGCTGGTGCTATTCATTACAATGAAACCGATAATAAATTTGAAATGAAAGATAACAGTGGATGGTTCCAATTACAAAGTAATCAATTAGCAAATATACAAGATAGTGGTAGTGGTGTAACAGCACCTTCTGCACATATTACCAGTGTATTACAACTAACTCCTTTATCAGCAGAACCTCAAGAAACTGTAGGAACTGTAGCAGTAGCAGATAAAACAAACTGGAATCCTGCTTCAAAACCAGCAAGAGTAGTCAACGGTGTAACGGTTGATAGTGCTTATCCTGTGTTTTATGATGGTCACAACTGGAACGCATTATACTAAGGAAATAAAAAATGCCAGCGATTGTAACAGATATATTGAAACGACAAATTGCTCGAGACTTCTTCGATCAATTCACCAACCAGACTGCCAACTATTATATTGGCATAGGTAAGTCAGAGCAATGGGATAGTTCTGATACAGTTCCTACACCTGTAAACACTCCTGCTGAGATTGAAAAATTACAGTTCGCTTTACAGGGTGTTAAAAAAGTTACAGGAACTTCTTTGGTCGTCCCTCGTAATAACTGGTCAAATGGTCAAATCTATTCACAGTATGATGATCTGCAGGTAGGATATCCGTCAAATCCATATTATGTAAAGACCGATAACAACCAAGTTTACATTTGTCTCGAGACTGGCAGAGACGATAACGGTATTGCGAATCCATCTACTGTAGAACCTACTGGTTCAAATAATGATTCATTTAGGCTCTCTGATGGTTATGTGTGGAAATTTCTTTACACAATCAGTGCGCAAAATGCGAATGACTTTATGTCATCTAACTTCCAACCTGTGCAGAGGCAAGGTCCAACGGATTCTAACTCATCTGGTATTATGTTGAAACAAGAAGAAGTGCAACAGGCAGCAGTTGGCGGGCAAATATTATCAATCATTGTAACTGATAATGGAACAGGATATACTTCTAATCCTACTGTTACTATCGGAGGAACAGGTAGTGGTGCGAGAGCAACTGCTTTCATTGACTCTGCTACAGGAACTCTTGCTAAAATTCAAATGGCAGATAGTGGCACCACGTTGGTTCATGGTTCGGGATATACAAGAACGCTGATTACACTTTCTGGAGGGGGAGCATCTGCTCAAGCAACCGCACGTGCTGTTCTTGGTCCAGACTCTGGTATAGGTAGAGATGCTCGTATTGACTTGAAAGCATCTGGCATCATGTTCTTTACGAAACTTGAGGGAACTGATAGTGACTTGATTGTAGATCAAGATTTTAGACAGGTTGCTTTGATTAAAAATCCAAAGACTCCTACTGGTTCTCTCTTTACAGATACCACAGGAAACGCATTATACAGAATGGAATTATCAAGTATCATCACTTCATTTACCAAGGATAAAATTATTCAAGGGCAAACAACTCTTGCGAAGGCATATGTTGATGAAATTGATTCTAATGCAATTTTCTATCACCAGACGGCAGCTACAGGTTTCTTAGCATTCCAGAATGGTGAAGTTGTAGAAGAAACGAATGGTGCTGGTGAAGGTATTATTGATTCTGCTAAATTGGATCCGGAGGTAGATCCAGTTTCTGGGGACGTACTATATATCGATAACAGAGCTCCTGTATTAAGATCATCACCTCAAGCAGAAGATATTAAAGTCATTATTCAGTTCTAAGGGTATAAAGAATGTCAAGTTTACTCAGTTCAAGTGTATTTCAGGCAAGGTATCGCGATGATTTCCGCGATAGCGATGGGTATTACAGAATTCTATTCAACAGTGGTAGATCTCTGCAAGCTCGTGAACTTACACAAATGCAGACTATTATCCAAGAACAAATTAAAAGGTTCGGTAATAACCAGTTCAAGGAAGGTGCTGCAGTAAACCCAACTGAAAAGATTTTGAATAATGCTTATGAGTTCGTAAAACTGAACACGAATTCTTTGACACTCCCATCAGACACATCACCTCTAATCGGAACCACTTTCACTGGTTCGACTTCTACTGTAACAGCAAAAGTATTAGAAGTTATACCAGCAGAAAATGGTGATCCTGCAACGTTATATGTTGCATATACAAACTCACCTACTGGACAAGCAGGGGCAACAGCTGTAAGATTCGCCGCTGGTGAACAGATTACAAATGGTGTAAATACACTTGTCGTACAAACAACTAATACTGATGCAGATCCTGCAGTGGGTAGAGGAACTCGTTATTCCATTGGTGAAGGTATTTATTATACTCAAGGATTTTTTGTATTCACTGAATCGCAATCCACGATAGTTTCGAAATACACAGACAATCCTACAGAAGTTGTCGGATATAGAATAGTCGAAGAAACAGTTGATGTGGATGATGATCGTAATCTATACGACAATCAAGGATTGCTTCCTAACACATCTGCTCCTGGCGCAGACAGATATAAAATTACACTGTTCCTAACAACAGAAAGTAAAATACAAGCGAATCAAAACTTCATTCCAGTTGCCACACTTATCAATGGTGTGGTATTTAGAGCGGTTGATGAAAACAATTCATTTAATGTAATCAATGACGTTATTGCGACGCGCATTCGTGAAAACTCTGGTGATTATATCATCAAACCTTTCAGAATGTCTGTTGAAGCGGATTCCGAATCTACTCATCTATTAGTGAATATCAGTGATGGTATTGCTGTCGTAGATGGGTATCGTTCGAATCATTATGCTCCAGAAACAATAAGAATTGCTAAACCAACAGATACTGGTACGTTACAAAATCAATCCACTGCTGCGGATTATGGTAACTACGTTCTTGTAGATAATAGTACACAAAACAATGCTGGTTTGCCAAATATAGATACTTATGAATTGATGAACCTCCGTGATGATAGTTCATATGGTGGTTCTACTGTCGGCACAGCGAGAGTTAGAGCGGTTTCCGAACATACAGGAAATCATTACAAGTTCTTCCTCTTTGATGTCAATATGAACGCTGGTGAAAATTTCAGAAATGTAAAAAGTATAGGCACCAATGGTACCAACTATTTTAATCCAGAGCAAATTAACGGTAAGACCGTTCTCTATGATATTAAAAAGAATAGAGGCATATTTGGGTTACCGAATAGAAGAGCTCAATCTCTTTCTGATATCATACTCACAACTCAGAGAAGATTTAATCAGACTTCTTCTGGAGGTGGGTCTATTACGATTTCTCTATCTGCCAGTGGTGAAACTTTTGCGAATAGTGGTGACTGGATTGTGTCATCCGCAACTGGACAAATTGTAACAAACTTTACATATGCTTCTACACCTGACGGACAAATATCTGCTACGTTGAACAACCTTCCTAATTCTACATCAGTTGAAGTTCTAGCATACGTCAAAAAAGCAAATGGAACTGTAAGAAGTAAAACTCTGACAGAAACCACTGTAACAGCATCTGTAAATTCTGACGGTGACGTTGAATTAGGTAAAGCAGATATCTATGATGTGAAACGAGTAAGACTTGTCGACTCAAACGGCAGCAATATTATTCAAAAATATATTTTAGATAATGGTCAAAGAGATAATCACTATGATTTAGGAAAACTCAAGTTGATCGCTGGTGTGAAACCACCAACAGGAAATGTTTTTGTTAGATTCAGATATTTCCAACACGGTTCAAACGGTGATTTCTTTGCGGTGAATTCATACACTGGTCAAGTGGACTATAATAAGATTCCTCCACATCAGTTGTCTAATGGATATGTAGTAAATCTTAGAGAAGTTTTAGATTTCAGATCTGTAAAAGATACGAACGGAAACTTCACTTCATCGGCAAACGGTGCTAGGATAAACGAACTTCCGCAAGTAAATGACACAATCACCAGTGATAACACATACTATCTCTCTCGCAAATTTACTCTTTTCTTAAATAGAGAGGGGCAAATTGAGTTGATTAACAGTGTTGAGGATTTTGATCCTAAGACACCAGATCGTCCTGTTGGGTTATTACCTCTTTATAATGTTTTATTAAGACCTAACACTCTAAACGATTCGGATATCCAAACAACAAAGATTGAACATCGTAGATATACGATGAAAGATATCACAGAACTCGATAGAAGAATCGATGACCTAGAAGAAATTACAGCACTCAATCTTTTGGAAGTTGATACTAAAAACTTCCAAGTCTTGGATTCAAATGGTTTGGATAGAACTAAGTCTGGATTTATTGTAGATAATTTCTCTACTCAGCAATTCTCAGGCATTGCGGCACCTGATTACAGGGCATCTATCGATCCTAACTTTAAAATACTGTTCCCAACGTTTAACGAAGATAACATTCGTATGCTATACGATTCGGATCTTTCTACAAACGTTATTAGAAAGGGCGATAATGTTTATCTTGCTCACGATAACAAGGTTTTCATTTCTCAAACTTCTGCTACTCAATCCACATCTTTGAATAAGTTTGATGCTGTGATTTATAAAGGAGATACTGAACTTTCTCCTGCATCAGATGAATGGCGTGAAGTTAAAATTCGTGCAAAGAAAACTATTGACGGTGGTACGAAACTTGATACTACTCAAGCATATCTCTGGAACAACTGGCAGTGGAACTGGGGTGGAATTAATGTAAATGACCTGAAAGTTGGTAGTAAAACCAACACAAAGAAAGAAACAAGTTCTACTCAAATTAAAAGTTATACAAACAAAGTTGTATCCGAAGAAACTTTGGTAGAACTTATTGGCGAAAAGGTTGTCAATATCGCTTTGATACCATTCATGAGATCACGAAAGGTATTTTTCAAAGCAAGAGGATTAAGACCTAATTCTAAAGTTTTTCCATACTTTGACGGAACAAGAGTCGATGATTGGGTGAGAGAAGAACCTTTCCAAAGGTTCTCTGCTACAGATCAAGATTATGGTAATAAGCACAATAATGCAACTAATCATCCGGAAGGTAGTGGTGTTCTGACGACAGACGCAAACGGTTCTGTAGAAGGTTCTTTCTTTATTCCTAACACTTCAAATATTAGATTTAGAACTGGTACAAGAGAATTTAAAATATTAGACATTAGTGTTAACGATGATTCTAAGAGCACAACTACTACTTCTGCTTTGTATATTTCTACAGGATATCTTGACACTATTGATCAAACGTTTAAGTCTACTAGAATTCTGACTATCGAAGCAAAAGTTTCCACGAAGAAGATCGTCGTATCTTCTGGTGGCGGCGGAGGCGGTGACGGTCCAGATGGAGGACCTGGCACCAGTGGTGAGCACAATAATAACTCCGGTCACGTCGGCACAACTGGTGGATTTAGAGGCGAACAGAGTGCTGGATACAACGAAGGCGGAAACTCCGGTGGTGGAGGTGGGATGGGTCCAGGTGGGCAAGGCGGAAGCAATGGCACGTGGATTTGTACTGCAGCATATGATGTCGGCGTCATTGGTCATGGAAATTATCGCGAACTGACTAAATATGGTATACATATGAGAAGAACTAATCCTATGCTTATGAGAGGGTATGATATTGTCGGACCTCAAATGGCAAAATGGGTTAAGAGTTCTAAGAACGGTAAATTATTTGGTAAAGCGATGTCTAAGTATTTCCTAGAAAGTCATAATAATACATTGTCTAAGAAGATGAAAGTTTACAAATTTGTTACTGAAATGACTACTCGAAATATGTTTAGAGCGGTAGGATTGATATCATATCTGTTTGGGGGGAGAAAATAAATGACAACTTCACTAGGATATAATATCAATAGAACTCCTATTGCTCAGTCGTTCTTCAACCCTCTTTCATATGGTTGTTATGTTACAAAGGTTGATTTGTATTTTGAAGCGAAATCTTCTACAGATCCAGTCTTACTACAGATTAGACCCATGGTAAATGGTGTTCCATCAACTTCTGAAGTTGTTCCTCAATCTGTAGTTTATGTAAATGCAGGTCAAGTCAGTATATCTGATGATGCTACTGCTGCAACAACCTTTGAATTTGAAGAACCAGTATATCTAAACGGATCTACAGATTATGCTCTGGTCGTTTCATCGACTAGTAAAGATTATTCTATCTTTATTTCAGAAGTAGATAAATTTTTGGTGGGAACTACTGCTGCTAGGGTTATAAGAAATCCATCACTTGGAACTTTATTTTACTCTGCTGACGGTGGTACATTTACTGCTGCACAAAATCAGGATTTAACTTTCGTCATTCATAGAGCTTCGTTTAAACATAGCGATGGTAGAGTTAGATTGAAAAATGCGAGTGTTCCTAAAAAACTTTTATCTAGTGATCCTATTCAAACTCTTAATGGTTCGAGTAAAGTTAGAGTCTTTGATCCTGGACATGGTTTTTTGGTTAATGATCCTGTTTTTGTATTAGGATTAGATTCTAGTGGAACTATTGGTGGACTTGCAAACACTAGGATTATGGGTGGGCATGATATTACTGCTGTTGACTGGACAGGTTACGAATTTGATGTTGGAGCAAATGCTACAGATAGTGATATTGGTGGTGGAGTAGATGTAAATGTTACTAAAAACATCCCATGGAGTATATACTACATCAATCAACAAACTCTTATCCCTGAAAGAACTATCATTGATCCAGGATTGAAAGCAACTAGTCATAAATCTTTTGCTGGCACAGAAACTGCATATCAAAAAGATGGTGCGTTCTTTTCATTCCAAGATAATGAAACGATGTATTCATTTAAAGCGCATGCTGTATTAAGTGATAGTGTAGCAACAGATGAACTTGGGTTGGGAGTTCCTTCATTAGAAATCGATAATTATATGGCAACTGCGGATAGTAGTGTTTCTCCTATTATAGATTTGCAAAGATCTTCGGCAACTCTAATTGATTTCTTAATCGATAATCAAGATTCTTCTGCCACAACTGGATATAATGTGCCTCTGGAGTATATCCCAGAAACAAATAAAACTAATGGTTCGGCTGCGGCAAAACATCTAACCAGAAGGTTTGAACTTGAAGAACCTGCTGTCGGACTTAAGATTATTTTTGCAGCGAATAAACCAAGCGGATCTAGGTTTGATGTGTATTATAGAACTGCTGCAAGTGATGAAAATATTTTGGATAAAGATTTCGTTCTCACTACAACAACGAGTAACAATCCTGTAGATGATGACTTTACTGTATACAGAGAGTATGAATACCTTCCTGGTGGTTTAAATGGTACTCTTCCAGAATTTTCTACTTTCCAGTTGAAGATAGTTATGCATGCGGAAAACAGAGGTACTCCTCCTAGATTTAAAGATTTAAGAATTATTGCATTGAGTGTATAATGTCTATTAAAAGATATGCTAGAATTGAAAATGAACCCACGCTTCGTAAAGATATGTTATCTGGAGTTGTGGTAAATGTGAGTAAGACTGAAATAGAAAATGCTCGAGCAAGAAAAATTATGTTACGATCTAAGAAGAATGAAATCGAAGAATTAAAAAATGAGGTGGGTGAGTTAAAAGACCTCGTTAACAAACTGATAGAGAAACTATAATGGCAAGAAAAATTCTTATCAATACTGCTAATTCCGTCGGAACCACGATAGCAAAAATTAACCAGATGTCGGATTATCTAGGAGATCTGGATGATTTGAGAGGAAACTTTGACAGTATATATGGTGCCTCTCCTTCACTATCAATTCGTCGTGACTCAAATATAATTTCTTCTCTAAACATGCTCGACAGTTTAATTGGTCCATGGGAAGAACGAGACGATAGCACTTGGGGTCCATTCGAAAATTTGGTAGAGATGTTGAACCACATTGCGGTTCAGGCATTCAAAGGTGGTATTGGTTCTGCTGTTGTTGCGGATAGTGGTACTTTTAACAGGATAAATGTTGGATTCGATAGTGCTGGCGAAGGTGATGTATTCACACAACCTTTAGCAGTACCATTCACTGGTAACACGCAGCGTCCTCTGACATTTGAAGAAGCAGGATTTGCGAGTGGAGACAGCGTATCATATTTTGAAAATCTCTATGTAGAAAACTTATATGCTGATAGTGCGATATTTGGTAAATGGATACGCATATGGCACGACTCGCAAGATAATAACTATATTGAACACTATGGAAGAAATGTACCAAACGCATATCCTCGTAAAAACCAAGGCGACCTTTATATCAGAAGTCATTTCAGTAGAATCGACTCTGTTCAAGAGGATTTCACATTCAACATAGGAAGCAATCTTGGTGCGGGTCAATTTGAATTAAATGTAGTTGGGTTGTCTACTAAGAAATATGGTGGGCAGTTATCTGAGAGTGCTGGCGGTGATATCATTCATAACGCTGGTGCCGATATTCTCTTTACAACTACTGGCGGTGATACTCAATTTGATACAAAGAAAAACTTCCAATCTGAAGCAGTACAGCATATCTTCAAAGATGAAGATAATCTAAATCGCTTAGTAATTGATCAACATGGTATTGATGTTAGTGGTAGTCTGACTGCTGACTCTGCAACTATAACTTATCTAGATATCCCATATCCTGGACAACTCGGTTCAGTTCAAACGATTAGTGGTAGTGGATCAGTTCAAACAGGTAGTTTTGTCACTTCCGTTATTCATAGCGGATCTGGCACAGTTTCGGTTCCGGCAGCTGGTTGGGCGCAAGGTTCGCTCATTACGATTATTTCCACAGGAACAATGACTATGAATTGGGGTGCTGGTTCGGAAGGTATTAGTTTGGGTTCTTCTACTAGGATTGCCTCTGGTATGAGTACAGGCAGTGTGTGGTACTTCAGTGAAACGGTCGTCTAATGTATCAACCGATAATAATAGACTCAGATCTCGGTGATTCTTCATGGGGAAATGAAGGAGAAACAAGATTTTGGCTTGGCACTCCACTAGATAGTGCGACGCAAGTTGCGAATGCTCCCGATTATAATTCCGAATATAGAAATATTAAAAATCTATCAGAGACTCAACCTGCTTTGGTTGAATCTGATGGTGGTAGAAGTGTACAACACAAAGATACTTTTATAAACAAATATGTCGCGTGTGTCAACTGTCATGAATATAATGTGAATGATGATACTTGTAGAATTAAATTACAATATATTGATGCAGATCCTCGCCCTATGAGACTTCAGTGTGCAGATCTCGATGTAAATTGTCCGATTGGTAACTGGTCGGACGGAGAATGGTTCGAGCAGCATTAAAAAAAATTATAAATAAAGCTGATTAGATTATTTTCGAGTTACTTAGCATCGAGTTGGCAAATGGCAGAATACGAAAAATTTATATTCGACCAAGGGTCGGATGTTGCTGTGGAGCTAGAATTAGTAGACATCCACAACAATCCTAAAAACCTCACAAATTATTCAGCTGCAGCACAGATGAAACGCAACTTCAATAGCGATTCTTCTGATACAACTTCATTTACCTGTGCGATAACAGATCCGTTGCAAGGGATGTTAACACTCTCTTTGACCAACGCGCAGACATCCGCTTTGAAAGTGGGATCATATGTCTATGACGTTGAAATCTCTTTCGTCGATAGTGCCCAAAGAACTGTCATCGAAAGAGTCCTAGAAGGAAAGATTCGTGTTAACCCTAATGTGACGGGGACATAATGGCAGTCGATACTTTTGTAAGAAAAGTACAAATTAGCGGAAATACTATCGTTCGTAAGATACGAGTGGGAACTCCTATTCGTAGAGTTATTGGCGCAGAAGCGCAACAGTTAGATGATTTATTAGACGTCAGAGTCGTAGATGCACTCGACGGACAAATTTTACAATATCATTCGGCAGAAGGTGCTTGGTTGAATATCTCCTATCTTAGTGGGGGTCAATTCTAGTGTCTTACAATCCATATCGCCCACTTAGAATTTACACATACTCTATACTAACTAAATTCAGTGATGTGAATAAAGAACCATCTTCTCTACAAAAGGGGGAGTTGGCATATTCTTTTGTTACTGGAGATTCGGAGGGTGGCGAAAGATTGATGATTGGTACTGGTCTTGCCAGTCCAAATCATTATCAAGTAATTGGTGGTTCATATTATTCGAATATGATGGATCACCCAAAGGGGCAAGTCGTCCCTGGAAGTGCTATCATAACTGATGGTGATAATAAAATCAATCTTATCAATATTGATGATATTAACATTGATGGGAATCAAATATCAAATACCTCTGGTCCGATAACTTTAAATCCAAATACTTTTATTGATGCCAGTTCATCTCCTATCAAGAATATATCCGATCCTACTGATGCTCAGGATGCAGCAACAAAAAATTATGTTGATACCTCCGTTTCCTTTGTTGCTAATGCTGACACCAATGTTTCCGGTACAGGAAACGTTATACAGGGTGAGCAATTACTTCTAAATGGCGGCGATAATATTAGCACCACTCGTACCAATATTATTGGTGGTGTTCGGGTAGTTCATAATCTAAATGACGTTATTACTGGTCTCACTTCGGTTGAGATAGGTGATGTAAAGATTGCGGGAAGTACCATTAGTACAACTTCTGGTGATTTAATTATAGATCCGCACCCAGATGGTAATAATGGAAAGGTGGTTATTAAAGGTGATTTCCAAGTTGACGGAACTACCACAACCATCAACTCGACAACTCTCGAAGTCGATGATAAAAATATTACACTCGCTTCTGGTGTAACTACTCAACTGTCGGCTGATTCAGCAGGTATTCATGTCGACGGAGCAAATGCTGATATATTCTATCAAGCATCAACTAACACGTGGACCTTCAATAAAAATGTTATAGTCCCTAATATTACTGTTAATGAAAATATTACTGCAAATACATTAACTGGTCAATATACAGGATTTGATTCAGATTTACTTAATACTAGCACCACTGGATTACCAGAAGGTGATAATCTATATTATACAACGGCGAGAGCGGATAGTGCAGCGAAAAATGCAATATCTGTAAATGATATAGGTGGTGACGGTGCGCTCAGTTATAATAATGTAAATGGTGTTATCACTTACAGAGGTCCATCGCCAGCAGAAGTAAGATCCCATTTCTCAGCGCAGGGTGATTTAACGTATGATTCAGCGAGAGGTGTATTCAGCATTGACGTTGAGACTGTATACACGAAGGCAAACTTTGATTCAGATTTAAATGCTTCAAGTACAGATAATTTGCCTGAAGGAAATAACTTATATTACACTGATGAACGTGTTGATGATAGAGTTGCAGCACTATTATCAATGGCAGAGGGTATGGATGCATCTTATGATGATGCGACTGGTGTTCTTACACTTAGTACAGAACTTGCTACTGACACGAATATCGGTGGTGCGAAATTTGATTCGGTCGACTTCTTAGTCACTGCCGGAATGGTTGAAATACAAACTATTGATTGTGGTTTGTTTTAGTATAAATAGAGTTTAGAATTTTTATTCTGTAATATAATCCTTTTTAGGAAAAATAATGGCTACGACACCAAAAGTCCTACTAAAACGTTCTTCCGTCTTGGGAAGAGCACCGACTGCTTCGGATCTCGAGTTTGGTGAACTCGCGATTAACTTTACAGACGGACGTATATACTACAAGGACACTAGCAATAATATTAAAAACTTTGTTGATTCTGACCTTGTCAGGACAATGGTGGAAGAACATGCCAGTGATTCAGCCGAAGTCATCGCCCTCATACGAAGATTTTCTCTAGATTCTGCCGATGCCTTAGTCTTTATTGATTCTGATTATATTCAATACAGGCAGAGTTATGATTACAACGCACTTATAAACAAACCAGATATTCCGCAAATCGTAAAAGATAATTCAGTCGATTCGGCTGACGTCTCTGCGATAATCATAGCAGACGTCGATAAAGCATTCGCCGATGCACTTAACATAAATGCAGATACCTTAGATGGTCAGCAGGGTTCGTATTACTTAAATTATAATAACTTGAATAATACACCAACGAATCTTAGTGATTTCACTAACGATAGAAAGTTCTTAGATTCGAATGCTATCAATGCTATGGTGGACTCTGGTTATGTTCGTACAAGGCAAGAGCATTATATCGACTCAGCATTATCCGAACTGCGGTTTATCGACTCTAATGAAATAAGACAACTCGTTGATAGTGCGTATGTTCAAGCGAGACAAAGTTTAGATTCTGCAGAAGTTATATCTCAAGTTGATTCCAATTATGTCCAATCCAGGATTGATAAAACTTTTATCGATACTCTTAATGTAGATGCAGATACACTTGATGGATTCCATGGAACATATTACAGCAACTATAATAATTTAACAAATAAACCATTAATCCTTGATATTGTTGATGTCCGTCAAATCGCAGGAGATCTTGTTGATTCTGATTATCTAGATCATAGGGTCAGATCATTCTTCAGCGCAGGTGGCGACCTAACATATGATTCTGCCACTGGTAGGTTTAGTATCGATGTTGAGCAAATTTATACAGATTCAAACTTCGACTCTGATTTTGCTTTTAGATTAACTTTTA